>Ga0334722_10001547_pt1 | contig 28472 bp, 22 predicted proteins | sample C3_bottom_MG_FD_207210 | JGI IMG/M metagenome (GOLD analysis project Ga0334722, IMG submission 207210) | Sediment microbial communities from Yellowstone Lake, YNP, Wyoming, USA - C3_bottom | ecosystem: Environmental > Aquatic > Freshwater > Lake > Sediment | place: USA: Wyoming | collected... | reverse complement strand
TTGGGGGTGTAGTACCGCGCCGTCGTCAGCCGGAGCGCGGAGCCGTCCTCCAGCGGAAGGATCGTCTGGACCGACGCCTTGCCGAAGGTGCGCTGGCCGATGATGATCGCCCGGCCGTGATCCTGCAGCGCGCCGGCGACGATCTCGGAGGCGGAGGCCGACCCGGCGTTCACCAGCACGACGATCGGGAAGCCGGTGTACGTCCCCTCCTTGTGGGCGACATACTTCGTCTTCTGGGCCTCGACCCGGCCGTCGGTGTAGACGATGAGCCCCGAGTCGACGAACTCGTCCGCGATCCGGACCGCCTGGTCGAGCAGCCCGCCGGGGTTGTTCCGCAAGTCGAGGATGAGCCCTTTCATCCCCCCCTTTTCCTTCAGGAACACCTGCAGGGCGCGGTCGACCTCCTGGTGCGAGTCCTGCTGGAACTGCGACAGCCGGATGTAACCGATCCCGTCGCCCATCGACTTCGACTTGACGCTCTTGATCTTGATGATGTCGCGCGTGAGGGTGTAGGCCTTCGGCTCGGGCAGCGATTCCCGCGCGATGGTGATCGTCACCTTGCTGCCCGGCTCTCCGCGGAGCCGCTTCACCGCGTCCATGACATTCATGTTCCTGGTCGATTCGTTCTCGATCTTCACGATCTTGTCCCCGGCCAGCAGGCCGGCCCGGGCCGCGGGGGTGTCCTCGATGGGAGCGATCACCGTGAGGAGGCCGTCCTTCACGCCGATCTCGATCCCAAGGCCCCCGAACGCCCCCTTCGTCTCGACCTCGACCTGCTTCAGCATTTCCGGCGTGAGATAGGAGCTGTGGGGGTCGAGGGTCTGGACCATCCCGTTGATGGCCCCCCGGACGAGGTTGTCCGCGTTGACCTCCTCGACGTAGCTGCTCTGGATGATCGAAAGGACGTCGCCGAAGATCTTCAGCTTGCTGTAGGCGACGTTCGCCTGCGCGGCGTGCCGGGACGTGGTGAGATCCCCCACCACGAACCCTCCGACGAACACCACGACGATCAGGACGGTTCCCAGCCACTTCCTCCCCGCAATCTTGCGGGGTGCGGCTTCTGTTGGCTCCATGCGCTTTCGGCTCCTTACCGGTCGAGTGGGATGGCGGACGTCGGATCGATGGCGGTGCCCCCTGTCCGCAGTTCCAAGTATAGCACCGATTTCCCGGACGGCGATCCCGGCAGGCGCCCCACCACGGTCCCTTTTTTTATGGCCTCGCCCTGTTTCACGAGGAACGTCTCCAGGCGGCCGTACACGGAAAACAGTCCGCCGCCGTGCTGCACGATCAGTACGTTCCCGAACCCGGAAACCGCCCCGGCGAACGCGACCTCCCCCTGCCCTACCGACTTCACGGACGACCCCGAAGGCGCCTCGATCTCCACCCCGCGGTTCTCGATCGTCACGTCGAAGGTCGTGTCGTGCTGGCGCCCGAAGGGGGTCACGATCTTCCCCGCCAGCGGCGCCGAAAGCCCGCCCGAAAGCGACGCGAACCGACGCGGAGCCTCCGCCGGCTCCCTGGCCGCCGATCCCCCCCCCGCCCCCTTCCGCGCACGCCGTTCCCGCTCCTTCACTTGCCGCTCGACCCGGGAGACGACGGACTCCATGCGGGCGATCTTCGCGCGGAGGGATTTCAGCTCCTTCTCCTTGCGCTTCTTCTCCCGCTCGATATCGGCGAGGCGCCGCCGCTCCTCCTCCTGCCGGGAAAGGAGCGTATCTCCCACTTTCTTCTCCTGCGTCCTTTTCCGTTCGGTGACGGCGACCTGCCGCTCGAGCCCGGAGAGCTCCTCCTCCTTCCGCTCACGGGCCCGGGTGATCCGGACGACACCCTCCGCGTCCGCCGCGAGGTAGAGGCGCATGAAGTGCCGTTCCCGTTCCCCGGCGGGCGGGTACCGGGGATCTCCCGCTCCGGCCCTTTGCCCGGCGAAGGCGACGACCTCCGCCCGCTGGAGGTCGGTCCGGGCCTGCCCGTGCGCCGCCTCGAGTTCCCGCACCGCATTCTCCGCCCCCTCCAGCCGCTCGTTCAAGGCCGAGACCTTCCGGTCGATGCGGAGGAGCAGGTTTCTCTGGCGCTTCAGGCGGTCCTGCAACTCTCCGACGCGCCCCTTCGAACGTTTCTCCTTCCGGAGCGCCTCGGTGAGCTCCAGGACCGTTTTCTCCTCCCGCTCCTTCATCTCGAGGAGGCGGCCTCTCTCCTTGCGAAGTTCGCCCGCTACATCCCGCGCCGCCGGCGCCGCCGCCGGGAAGAGGATCCAGAGCGACACCGCGGCGGCGAGGAGCGCGACCGAGCGGAACGCAGTAGACATGCCCGTATCCGCCGCCGTAGCAGAAGCTTGGTGAGAAATGCGGGCTTGGGTCATTTCCGGCCGGAGCGGGCCGCCCTCCACCCGAGGAGGGACGCCGCCCCGGAGAGGAGGGCCGCGCCGAGGGAGAAGAGGACGGCCGCCGCAACCGTCCGGGGGAGAACGAGGTCGGACGTGGGACCGATCACCGATTCAAGGAACGGAAACGCCCGAAGGGAGAGGAACAGGGCCCCGCCGCCCGCCGCCGTTCCGGCCGCGGCGAGGAGGAATCCGGAAACCGCCGCCCCCGCGGCGCGAAAGAACGCCAGTCGGCCCCCGGGAACACCCCGCTCCGCGAGAAACGCGAAATCACCCGCGAGAGCGATCGCGCGCGCCCGCTCCTGGAGACGGGATACAAGGAAGAATCCGGCGAGGAAGGCGGCGAAGATTCCCCGGCATACCCAGGACGCGAGACGACCGGTGCGCAGCAGCCGGGGAAGCCACTCCTCCCCCGCCAGAACCTGTTCGACGAGGGAGACGGACCGGAGGGCGGAGGTGACGAGGCCGACATCGGCCCCGGTCAACCGGTCGGGACGAATCCGGATCTCGATGTACCCCGGCAACGGGTTCCCGCCGGCGCCGCGCAGCGGATCCAGCCCTGGATACGCCCGCAGGAACTCCTTCCACGCCGCCTCCGGATCCCGGTACGCCGCGGAACGCACAGGGGGAAGGGCGGCGACCTTTCGCGCCAGCCCTTCCGCCTCGGCGGAAGGAACCTCCGCGCGCAACACCGCGGTGATGGCGTACCGGTCGGCAAGGAAACGGCCCACCCCTCCCGACAGGAGCAGGGAAAGGAGCGCGAAGCCGAGGAGGCAGAAAAAGAGGAGCCGCCCGATCGTCTCCCGCAGGAGAGGTCCCCGGGAAAGACGCCAGTCGATCCACCACAGGGAAGGCCGTTCGCTCAACCGGGTCCTCCTTTCATCGCATCCCCGCTCCAGGTACCGGAAGGCGGTACACCCGGAACGGGCCGACGGGCTCCGCGTCGCCCGCGGCCAGGACCCACCGCTCGGGAATCGTGCGCTCCGCGAGAACGACCGTGTTCCCTTCCCGGGCCAGTGCGCGGAACAGTCCCCAGAGCATCTCCCGGCACGGGATCCCGGCGCCGGCGACCACGCCGTCGCAGAACAGGATCTTCGGCCCGCGCAGAAGCTCCGCGGCGAGACACGCCCGCACCCGTTCGGAGATCGACAGCTCCGCGATCCTCCACTCCAACACGCCCGGCAGGCCGACCATCTCGAGGAGGCGCTCCGTGCGGTCCTTCCGCTCCCTTTCCCGCACACCGCTCCCGGCAAGTGCGGAGCGGCGAAAGAGGTCCGCAACCGTCAGACGCGCGTCGGCGATCGTTTGTTCCGGAACGTGTCCGCAGGAGGCGCGCCAGGCGCGGGCAAGGGCGGCGTTCCCGCGGTACAGGGACTCCCCGGATACGACGACGTCCCCGGCATCCGGCCTGCGCTCCCCCCGGAGGATGGAGAGGAGCAACGTCTTCCCCGAGGACGGCGGTCCGGCGACGAACCACGCGGCGGCGTCCCCGAGCGCGAAGTCGAGCCCATCCCAGAGGGTTGTCCCCCGGGAGAAGACCCCCAACCGGAACCCCTCGATCATCGGTCCCCGGGGTCCCCTTCGGGAGGCACGATATCCCCGGACATGAGCCGCCGGATCTCCTCGAGATGCTGCGCCTTCATCCGGTCCTTGAGTTCGGCCTGCCAGTTCGGCCGCCCGAGCAGGCCCTCGTAGGACGTGCGGACGCTGTCGAGGATCGCCCCCCCCTGGAACGCGTGGGTGATGATCTGCGGGTTGTCCTTCCCCCCGTCCTCCGTCTGGACGTGGTAGACCTTTCCCCGAAACCGGATATTGTGGTTGAATCCGGAGAGCATCCTCATCTGCGGTCCGCCCATCACCCCATCACCCCTTCGCCTCTCCCCTTCCGACTCGTGCCGCGCCAGGACCCGCTACAATGCCACGCTGCCCACGTCGGGCAGCTCCTGGCCGAAAAATCCCTTCCCCACCCGCGCGAACCGCTCCGGATCGTCCGTCACGAGGAACTCGACCTCTCCCGCCGGGGCCACGGCTCGACGGACCTGCATCTCGGAAAGCAGGATGTCGACGACCCGCGCGGCCTCCTCGGCGGAGTCGATCAGGGCCGTGCCGTCCCCGAGGTATTCCCGGATCGGTCCTTTCAGGACGGGATAATGCGTACACCCGAGGATCAGCGCGTCGGGCGGATCCACCAGGAACGGCGCGAGGTATTCCGCGATCACGGCGCGCGTTATCGGACTGTCGGTCCACCCCTCCTCCGCCAGCGAGACGAGCAGCGGGCACGGGATCGAGCGGACCCGGGCCGAGGGAACGGAGAGCCGCAGCGCCTCCTCGTACGCCCCGGAACGGACGGTCCCGAGCGTCCCGATGACGCCGATCGTCCGCTTTTCGGACAAGGCGGCGGCGCGCCGCACGCACGGGTCCACCATCCCCACCACCGGGATCTTATAGATCTTCCGAAGGACCGGAAGGGCGAGGGACGAGGCGGTGTTGCACGCCACCACGAGGAGCTTGATGTCGCGGGTCCGGATCAGGTGGTTCGCGATCTCGATCGCGTACCGCGTGACGGTTTCCGCGGACTTCCCCCCGTAGGGAACGCGGGCCGTGTCGCCAAGGTAGACGAACCGCTCCGACGGAAGCGCGGACACCAGTTCCCGCAGGACGGTCAATCCTCCCACGCCGGAATCGAACACGCCCACCGGGTTTTCCAAGCCTTCTCCTGAAGCCTTTGATTTTTTTAAGGTAAAACGCTATCGTATCAATGTCAACCGAGCGTCGTCCGAAAGGAGGACCCCGTGGATCAGATTATCGAGTTTCTCACCAGCAAGAGCCTCGCGGAAATGGCCGCGGACCCCCGTGTCCTTTTCGGCACCGCGGTCGTCTTCGTCCTTGCGGTCCTGTTCCGCTGGAAATACGTGCTCCTCTTTCTGTTCGCGATCGGCGCGACGATGACCGTCCTTCGGTACACGGGCGGAGGGGGCGCGTCCGAGACAATCGTCGACCGGAACATGCTGCTGTTCGTCGGCGGGACGATCGTGATCGCCATCGTCCTCATCTACTTCGTCTTCATCCGGGACTGATCCTACGCTCAGCCCTCATTTCTCACCAGCCTTCTGCTGCGGCGGCGGATACGGGCATGTCTACTGCGTTCCGCTCGGTCGGGCTCCTCGACGTAGTTTCAACTACGCCTCCGGGGCCCTCCGGTCGCGCGCCTTGTATCCACGCCAGTCTCCACCACCTCGCGACGAACCCTGGTGAGAAATGAGAGCTTGCGTCGGCTTCACCACCACCATTCCCGTCGAGATCCTCTTCGCGGCGGGGCGCGTCCCCGTCGACCTGAACAACGTGTTCATCGCGTCGGACCTCCCCGCGGATTTACTCCGGCGCGCCGAGGCGGACGGGTTCCCGCGAAACTGCTGCGGCTGGATCAAGGGGATCTACGGCGTGGTCCTCCGGGACGATTTCCGCGAGATCGTCGCCGTCACGCAAGGGGATTGCAGCTTCACCCAGGCGCTGATGGAGGTGCTGCGGTACCGGGGGGTGTCCGTGGTCCCGTTCGCCTTCCCGTTCGACCGCGACCCCGACTTCCTCTCCCGGGAACTGGCGAAGATGGCCGCGCGTTTCGGGACGACGGTCGCCGAGGGGGAGCGGTGGAAAGAGCGCCTCGACGGCGTCCGCCGCCTCGCCCACGAGATCGACCGCCTGACATGGGAAGAGGGGAAGGTCACCGGGGAGGAGAACCACCGGTGGCTGGTCGCCTGCTCCGACTTCGACGGCGACCCGGACGAGTACGCGCGCCGGGCCGACGCGTTCCTCGCGAAGGCGTCGGCCCGCCCCGCGCGGAACGACCTCGTCCCGATCGCCTTCGTCGGCGTGCCGCCGATCGTCTCCGGCCTGCACGCCTGCTTCGAGGAGGCGGGCGCCCGGGCCGTGCTGAACGAGGTGCAGCGGCAGTTCGCCATGCCGGGGACCACGGGCTCGCTCGTCGAGCAGTATCTGGACTACACCTATCCGTACTCTTTCTTCGAGCGGCTTTCGGACATCAAGGCGGAGACGGCGCGGCGGGAGGTGCGGGGGATCGTCCATTACGTCCAGTCGTTCTGCTTCCGGCAGATCGAAGACATCCTTTTGCGGGAAGAGGTCGGGGTGCCGGTCCTCACGCTGGAGGGCGACGCCCCCGGCCCGGTGGACGGACGGACGAGGATCCGGGTCCAGGCGTTCGTCGAAATGCTGCAGGGACGCTAAGAACGCCCCCCGCCTTACCATGCACCCGTCTTTAAATACTCATGCATAGCGGCGGCGGCCTTGCGGCCGGCTCCCATCGCGAGGATGACGGTGGCCGCTCCGATGACGATGTCCCCGCCGGCGAAGACCCCTTTCTTGCTCGTCTTCCCCGTCTCCTGGTCGGCGAGGATGTTCCCCCACTTGTTCGTGTCAAGCCCCGGAGTCGTCGACGGGACCAGCGGATTGGCGCCGTTCCCGATGGAGACGATGACCGTGTCGACCGGGAGCTTGAACTCCGACCCTTTCATGGCGACCGGGCGGCGACGCCCCGACGCGTCGGGCTCTCCCAGTTCCATCTTCTGGCACTCCACCGAGGTCACCCGCGCCTCGTCGTCCCCATGATAGGTGATCGGGTTCGTCAGGAGGTGGAACTCGATCCCCTCCTCCTCCGCGTGGTGGACCTCCTCGACACGGGCCGGCATTTCCTTCTTCGAGCGGCGGTAGACGAGGTACACGTGGTCCGCCCCCATCCGCTTCGCCGTGCGCGCCGCGTCCATCGCCACGTTCCCGCCGCCGACGACCGCGACGTTCATCGCCTTGTTCAGCGGGGTGTCGGCCTCCGGGAACCGGTACGCCTTCATCAGGTTCGCCCGGGTGAGGTACTCGTTCGCCGAGTAGACCCCGATCAGGTTCTCCCCCGGGATGTTCATGAAGTACGGCAACCCGGCGCCCGTCCCCACGAAGACGGCGTCGAACCCCTCCTCGTTCAGCAACTCGTCGATCGTGATCGACTTCCCGATCACCGCGTTGCACTCGAGCTTCGCTCCCATCTTCCGGATGTACTCCACCTCGGCCTGCACGATCTCCTTGGGGAGGCGGAATTCGGGGATGCCGTACATCAGCACGCCGCCCGCCTTGTGCAGCGCCTCGAAGATCGTCACGTCGTGCCCGAGCTGCACGAGGTCGCCCGCCACGGTCAACCCCGCCGGTCCCGCGCCGACGACGGCCACCCGCTTGCCTGTCGGGGCCGCGATCCCCGGGACCTCCACGTTGCCGGTAACCCGCTCGAAATCGGCGACGAACCGCTCGAGACGGCCGATCGCCACCGGCTCCCCCTTCTTCCCGAGGACGCACGGCATCTCGCACTGCTCCTCCTGGGGGCAGACGCGGCCACACACCGCGGGAAGGGCGTTCGTCTCCTTGATCTTCCTCGCCGCCTCGACGAACTTTCCCCGCGCCACCAGGTCGATGAATTCGGGGATCTGGACGCTCACCGGGCAACCCTTCACGCACTGCGGGTTCTTGCACTGGATGCAGCGGGACGCCTCGAGGATGGCGAGGTCCGGGGTCAGCCCGAACGGAACTTCCCGGAAGTTTCCGACCCGCACCTGCGGCGGCTGCTCCGGCATCGGCTGCCGGGGGATGCTGAACGGCTTCGGGCGCGGTCTCGGGGTCGCGTCGGCCATCAGTTTCCACCTCCCGCGGGGACGGCGGCGCCGCCCATGCACTTCCCGTCCTTGTGTTCGATCCGCTCCATCGCCACCTTTTCCTCCCGGAGGTACGCGCGGTTGCGCATCACCAGCTCCTTGAAATCGACCTGGTGGCCGTCGAACTCGGGGCCGTCGACGCAGACGAACTTCGTCGTCCCGCCCACGGAAACCCGGCAGGCGCCGCACATCCCGGTGGCGTCCACCATGATCGGATTGAGACTCACCATGGTCCTGATCCCGTGGGGGCGGGTCACCTCCGCCACGGCGCGCATCATCGGCACGGGGCCGATGGCGATGCACAGTCCGATCTTCTCCCCACGGTCGATGAACTCCTGCAGCGCGGTCGTCACGAACCCCTTCTTCGCGTACGACCCGTCGTCGGTGGTCACCACGATCTCGTCGGAGACCGCCCGCATCTCGTCCTCGAGGATCAGGAGGTCCTTCGTCCGCGCCCCGACGATCGAGAGAAGCCGGTTCCCCGCCTCCTTGATGGCGGTTGCGATGGGGAGCAGGGGCGCCGCCCCGATGCCGCCGCCGATGCCCACGACGGTGCCGAATTTCTCGATATGGGTGGCCAGTCCCAGGGGACCGACGACGTCGAGGTAGGCGTCTCCCGTCTTCATCCGCGCGAACTCGGTGGTCGATTTACCGACCGCCTGGAAGATGATCGTCACCGTCCCTTCCCCGGCATCGGAAGAGACGATCGTCAGCGGGATCCGCTCGCCGTCGTCGGTGCGGCGCAGCACGAGGAACTGGCCGGCCTTCCGCTTTTTCGCTACCCGGGGAGCCAGGATCCGCTGCAGGTAGACGTTTTTCGCGATCTCTTTCGTCTCGAGGATGGGGAACACGGAGTCTCCTCCACGTCCGCCGCGAAACGGGGCGGACCGATGGGAATGCCAAAGGTGTCTGGCGGGTGGATACCGACGTTAAATCGGGGGGGAGTTTACCCCTTCATCCACAGGGAATCAAGCGGAAAAAGCGGCCCGTATATCCCGCCAGAGCAGGTCGATCCCCGACTTCGTCCGCGCGGACGTCAGCAGCGCCGGCCCGCCCCCGGCAAGCCACGGCTCGCCGTCGAACCGGGCGGCCGCCGCCACCTTCTCGCGGGCGGAGAGCTTGTCCCCCTTCGTCCCCACCCAACGGTACGGCACCGCCCGCGCCGCAAGGAACGCCGCCAGCTGCCGCTCCTCCTCTTCCGGGCCGCGCCGCGCGTCCACCAGCACATAGACGCGACGCAGGGACTCGCACCGTTCGAGGTATCCCTCCACCAGCCCTTTCCAGGCATCCCGCTCGAGGCGGGAGACTTTTGCGAACCCGTACCCTGGAAGGTCGGCGAAGGCGAACTTTCCCTCCACTTCGAACAGGGCGATGCCGCGGGTCCGGCCGGGGGTATTGCTCACGCGTGCAAGGCGGGAGTGACCGACCAGGGCATTCAAGAGGGACGACTTCCCGACGTTGGAGCGGCCGGCGAACGCCACCTGCGGAAGGCGGACGGCCGGCCAGGCGTTTCCTACGGGGTCGAACAGGAGGAACCGCGGGGCGTTCGCCAAAGGACCGCTCACCCCTCCTCGATGCGGGTGAAGAACTCGTCGAACGAGAGCCCGGACTCCCGGGGGTACTCCGCGACGGAGATCTTGACGGCCAGTTTCTCCGCGGCGAGGCGTTGTTCACCGTAGAAGGAGAAAGCGGAAAGATCCTTCTGGAACTGCGACAGCAGGTACGCCGCCTGTTCCCGGGTCTTTCCCGGGAAGAGCGCGAGGAAGGTGGCGCCGTAGCAGCGGCCGGGAACGACCCCCATCACCTCGAGCGCCCTGAGGAGCTCGGCCGTCTTCCGGAGGACGAAGTCCCCCCGCTGGTACCCGTTGGTCTCGTTGTATTCCTTGAAATTGACGATGTAGATCTGGCCGACCGAGAGCGGCGACTGGTCGCGTACGGAGGAGGCGATCTGACTCTCGGCGACCTCCTTCACGCGCCGCAGGTGGAACAGCCCGGTCAGGCGGTCGCGGTGCTCCATCTCCTGCGCCGCCTTCCGCATCGATTGGAAGTGGATCGTGTTCTCGATCAGCGACGCCATCTTGAACGAGAAGTTCTCGATCGCGTCAAAGTCTTCCCGCGTCAGCGGCCGCCGGCTCATCTTGTTGTCGACCCCGAGAACCCCGATCACCTTCTCTTTCGTAACCAGCGGAAAGATGGCGTAGGTCCGGGAGCGCAGCGATCGGATCCGGTCGTACGGCGGCAGGATCCGGTTCTCCTCCGGTACGGGCCCCACCCCGTCGCTCGTGATCGTCTTCCGTTCGAGAAACGCCCGGGCGAGTCCCCCGCCCTGCGGTCCGATCGGCACGTAGATCTTCTCTTCGGATTCGAAGACGTTCCCCACCGCCGCGCGGCACCGCAGCATCTTCCCCTCCTCGTCCGGCATGAACAGGAGGATCCGGTCGAACTCGAACCGCTCCTGCGCCACGCCGAGCACGAGGGGCAGGTGCGACTCGAGGAAGCCGGAATATTGCATCGCGATGGAAAGATCGTACAGCCGCGTCAAGGCGTTTCCCGCCTTCTCGAGCCGCTTCCGGGACGACTCGAGCTCGCGGTTCATGAGCTCAAGTCGTCGGTTGTTCTCTTCCTGCTCCCGGTAATACGGATCGATGATGACCTTGACCGCGAACCAGGTGAATCCGAAGACGAGGACGGCGATGATGATGCACGTCGTGAGGATGACGCGGTAGAGCCGGTCGAGCTCGCCGTACGCCGTGCTCGTCGGCTGGTCGATCGCGACGAGCCACCCGCGGTCCTTCAGCACCTTGAACGCGATCATCTCCGTCTCGCCGCGGAAGGTGTAGGTTCCGAACCCGGCGGTGTACTTGTCCATCAATTCGATAAGCTTCGCCTTGTGGACGACGTTTTTCTCCCCCAGCTCCCGGATCGGCTGCTCCCCCACGTTCAGGTGGACGACGGAGTCGCCGATGGATTGCTTCGCTTCGGGGGCGTCCCGGAAGCGGGGGTCGATGTGCGCGATGAGGAACCCGTTCCTGTCCATCACCCAGGCGGCGCCGGATTTCCGGACCTTGAGGCGCGTCATGCGGTCCACCAGCTCCCGGCGCACCTCCTCGCCGGACCCGCGCACGGAGTCGACGTCGGCCGCCAGCTCCTTCACCGCCGCCTGCGCGTCGACCTTGATGGCGTCCTCGCTCACCTTGTACACGATCACGCCGCCCAGCCCGATGGAGACGAGGGCGAGCACCATCGCCGCCATCACGAGCTTGAATCCGAGCGTAGAGTAGATCTTCGTCACGATTGCGTCACCTCCGGGGGACCGCCGTCCGGGTCATCCATGGCACTTTGAACACCCCCCCTTGACCAGGAGTTTCGCCTCGTCGCCGGCGTGGGCCTCGTGGCAGGAAGTGCACACGAGGTTCCCCTCCTTGTCGAGCTTGATCAACCGCTCCCCCTTCGGCGGAACGCCGAACGGGTGGGTGTGGGAGGTCCGGTTGACGCCGGTGTGGCACGAAAGGCAAAGCTCGTTCCCCGGCTTCTTCATGAAGTTGTCGTTGCGCTCCGAGGAGTGGGATTCGTGGCAGGCGGTGCAGGCGCCGTCGTTCACCGGCTTGTGGACATGCTTCTTGAAGGAGACCGATTTCATCCCCTCGTGGCACATCACGCAGAGATCGCCCACGTACCGGCGGAGCTGGTATTTTTCCGAGGAACCGTGTGGGCTGTGGCAGATCGTGCAAAGCCCGGCCGACATCGGCCCGTGCAGGAACGAGCGGATGAGATCCTTCCGCTTCTCCTCGTGGCATTTGAAGCAGAGGTCCTGCCCCTGGGCGAGCACCTCGTACCGGTTGGGGCGCGACGAGAACTGGTGGCACGGCGCGCAGCCGCCGATCGTGATGGGGCCGTGAACGACCCGCATTCCCGTCAGTTCCTTGTGGCACCCGAGGCAGAACTGCGTGGCCGCGGCGAACCCCTGGCTTCCCTGCTCCGGCGGGTTCATATCGTGGCATTTCCGGCAGAGGGCCTCGTTTTTTTCGTTGTGGAAGCGATAGACGGGGAACGGCGACTCGATCCCGGCGCCCATCTTCGGCTCGCGGAACAGGACGACCCCCTGGGTCACCTTTCCTCCGAGCGGATCCGCAACGGAAATCTCGATGTAGTTCGACCCGAGGGAAAGCGGGGTCCGGATGTAGAAGAGGTCGCGCATCACGGTCGCCGACTGACGAGACCCGCCGTTCAGGGCGAGCGACACCCTGGTCCCCGGCTTCGCCTTCCCCACCACGTAGACCGAATCCTGGAGCGTCTTTGTGAAGTTGAGCGGGAGATGGACCTGGAGCGGGAGTTCCTTGGCCAGCTTCTCGATCCCTTTTTCTCCCCGGATGACCCTTGCCACCACGTCTTCCAGTATCTTCAGGTCCTCTTCCGTGGCGCCCGTCGAGACGTACCGGACCACCCCCTCCTTGTCGATCACCACGTGCGCGGGGATCGACTGGATGTCGTAGGGCCGGGAGGCGGCCAGTTTTTCGTCGACGATCAGCGGGTACTTGATGAGGTTCATGTAGCCCCGGTAGAACCGGCGCACCCGGGGGATGCCGTACACGTCGAGGTTCACGCCGACGATCTGGAGATCGGACTCCTTGAACCGCTTCCGGATGCGCGCGATGTCTTCGAGGGAGGAAACGCAGGTGGAGCAGTAGATCGAGCCGAATTTCAAAAGGATCGCCCGCTTCCCGATCTCTTCGGCAAGGTCGACTTTCTCGCCGGCCAGGGTCTCCCCCTGGAACGGGACGGCGCGGTCGCCGACCTGCACGGCGAAAACGGGGCCGGCGATGATCAGGACGAGGATCGAGAGGAAGGCGGCCCGCAGCACCCGCATCCCCGGCTCACTTCTTCAGGACGGACTGGATGGCCTTCTCGAGATCTTCTTCCTTGAACCGGCCGACCTTCGCCAGGGCGACCTTTCCCGCGCGGTCGACGAGGTAGATGGTCGGCGTGCCGCCGACGCCGTACGGGTCCGCCACCTTGAACATCTCCTTCTCGTCCAGTTCGTCGATAAGGACCCGGAACGTGTACCCTTCCTGCTTGACGAATCCGACGATGCTGTTTTTCAGCGGTTCGCCGTCGAGGGCGATGGCCAGGACCGAGAGCCCCTCATCCTTGTGCATTCCGTACAACCTCTGGATGATCGGCATCTCGACCCGGCACGGCTCGCAGAAGATCGACCAGAAAACGAGGAGCGTCGGCTTTTTCGTTATTTCCTCGGCGAAATGGACGGGAGCGCCGTCCGTGTCCTTGATCGTGAAATCCGGGGCGGCCGCGCCTGCATCGAGCGGCTTGATCCCCTCGATCATCGGGACCCCGCCGGAGAGAGGGGTCATCGTCTTCTCCTGCGCCCATGCGACGGCCGAGGCCTGGAGAAGAACGGTGAGAAAAAGTGCCGGGAGAATCCGGTGGTTGGTCCAGGCGCGCATCACTATCTCCCTCTCCTGAATATTTGCACGAGATTGTTCCCCGTGTCCGCCACAACGAGCCGTTCGCCGAAGGTATCGTTGATGCACAGGCTCGCCGGCTTCCTGAAAGCGATTTTACCGCCCTTCAACTCGCCCAGCGGCTCTCCATCCTTGTCGAAGAGCGCAATCCGGTTGTTTTCCGCATCGGCAATATACACCGTATATCTACGCGTTTCAATTCGAATCCGCGATGGTCCGCAGGGCAAGCCTTCTCCCTTTTTGTGCATTGCCCATTCTTTCAGCAGACTGCCGTCCGTGTCGAATTTCATCACCCGGCACCCGATGGCGTTCAACACGTAGATCGCTCCCAATCCCTCGTCCGTGTATGCGATGGAGACGGGGTTATCGATCTCCAGGCCCCTGCGCCTCCGCGAGAATTTCCCCCATTCCGCGAGGAATTTCCCCGACGGGTCGAATTTCTGCACACGGTTGTTTCCCGTGTCCGAAACGAAGATGTTCCCGCGCTTGTCGAGCGCGACGTCCGACGGTTTGTTGAATTCCCCGTCGCCGGACCCGAGCCGCCCGAAATTCAGGAGCAATTTCCCGTTGAGGTCGAACTTCTGCACGCGGTGGTTCCTGGTGTCCACCACCAGCAGAAACCCGGCATTCCTGTCGATTACGAGCGACGACGGTGCGTCGAACGATCCCGGCGAGAACCCCCTCCCCCCCCATTCGCGAAGGAACCGGCCCCTGCGGTCGAGGGCCTGGATCCGGTTGTTGCCGCGATCCAGGACGTAGACGTTCTCGTTCCGGTCCACGGCCACATCGGCGACTTGATCGAACCGCTCCCGGCCGATCCCGAAGCCGCCGAACGCGTCCTCGAACTCGAAGGACACGTCCGCCCTCGCGACCCCTGCCAGCAGGACGAACACCAGAACCGTCTCCGCGAGCCTCGTGCGCCTCATTGGTCCCTCCCTTTCCCCCTTGTACGACGGCGAGACGGCCGTCCTTCGAGCCTGGTCACACCTTCGGCAGCAACCCCTCGTTCACCGTGATCTTCGCTTTTTTCTTCAAATCCGCAACGTAGGAGTCGAGCGCCTTCCGGCGCCTGTCGTTCATCAGGAATCCCCGGATCTGTTCCTTCACCTGGGCCAGCGGAATCGTCTTCCCCTCCCGGGCGAACATCTCCGCATGCTCCTTGTACGTGGCCTCGATCTCCTTGTCCGTGATCTGAAGATCCTTCGGGACGGCCTTTTCCGCCGCGAGAGAGATCAGGACGGACCTCTCCATGTCCCTTCGCGTGGCCTTGCAGGCTTCGCTTCCCTCGATGTTCCGGCTTTTGGCATAGGCGTTCAACGCCTTCCCCGTGATCTCCCGATTGACGACGCTGTTCATCGCGGCGGGGTTCCGCGTCAAGTCCTGTTGTGCGTGCGGCCCGCCGCCCGCCACGGCCTGGAGGATCTTTCTCACATCCCCAAGCAGCAATTTTTCGCTCCCCGAGGTAGCGAGAACGGCGTTGTCGGCCACAACTTCTCCCTTCAATACCCGGTTCAACATCGCCTGGTCAATCGCCGGCTTCATCTCCTTGCGCGCGGCGGCCACGAGATCCTCCTCGATCTTCCGGACCTGCCGTTCGGATACCGCCCGGCTCGCCATCGCTCCGGCCTCGTTGTCGGTGATCCCCTTGTTCGCCTCTTTCGCTTTGGCGGTTTCCGCCGCGAGTTCCTTCTCGTCCACTTTGAGTTTCTCTTCCAACTCCTTCCGAAGCAAGGCGTTCAGAAGGACGCTCTGCTCGTTCTGCGACAGGACGGCATGGTATTCCGGCGTGTTGTCGAGTCCCATCGCACGCGCATCGAACGCGAGAAGACGACCCGCCACGAGGCGATCCAGCGCCTCTTTCTTCTTTTCCACGGGAACCCCGGGGAAAGACATCATCCCCCCCGGCGCGCCGAGGAACTCCCGAAGCTCCTTCAACCGGATTTCTTCGCCGTTCACCGTGGCCACAGCCTCGTTCTTCGCATCCTTCGCGGAGCATCCGCCGAAGGCGACCACGACCGCAAGGATCGTCGCCGCCGCACCGAACCGAAATTTCCTCACGTCACTTTCTCCTCTCGTCATCAAATGAAATGCCCCGGCGATAGCGCCGTCGGGGGTTCAAGACACCATTTCCGACGCTCCGGCTACCGTCCCGGGGTTCCGGCGGGAGGAGGCGCGGCCGGTTCGGGAACCGGGGGCGCGCCGGCCGGCGCCGCAGGGACTTCCGTGGCGGGGGGGGTGACCGGAGCCGTGGGCGCCGCCGGCGGAGGCGCGGTCTGCGCCGGCGGTGCGGACGATGGGGCAGCCGCTTCACCCGCCTTCTTCTGCGCCTCCTCCGCCTTCTTGCGTGCATCTTCGAGAGCCTTTTTCTCGTCCTCGATCTTCTTGAGGTCCTCCGCGATCTTTTTGCGTTCGACCTCCACTTTGAGTTTCTCCTGGTCGATTTCCTGCTGCCGGGCCTGGGTCTTCGCCTTCTCCGCCTCGACCGCGGACTTCTCCAATTCCAGGTCGGACTTGACCTTTTCCGCGTCCTTCGATGCCGATTCCCGGATCCCTTTCGCTTCCGCCTTCGCCTTGTCGATATCGGCCTGCGTCTTCCCGGTCTGCGCCTTCAGATCCTCGAGCCTTTTCCGCTCCTGTTCCTGCTCGCCCTTCAGCTGCGCGACGATCCCCTTCTTCTCCGTCTTGCGGATGTCCCCGAGATCGTTGGCCAGGCTTCGGGTCAGTTTCTTTACGGCTTTCCGCGCTACGTCGACCTCGAACTCTCCCGGACCCCACCCGAGCACTTCGTCGAACTTCAACGTGCCCCGGGCGGTCACGTTCCCCGTCCACAACACGCGGGCCGTTGCCGGCTCCACGAGGACCAGGTCCATCGTGATCTGGGGCGGGAGCCCCTTGTCCTTCTTCGACCATCCCACGATTTTCCCGAAGAGGATCCCCTGGACGTTCATCTCGTCGCCCAGTTTCTTGACGGCTTCCCGGTCGAGGATGTCGGTGGCGGTCATCTTCAGCTTTCGCATGGTGTCGCGCGTAAAGCGGATATCTTCCACGTCGTCGAAGATCTCCTCGCTCCGCAGGGCGGGGGCGAGGAGCGTGTCGACCGATTTATCGGCGTCCTTGGAATCGGAGTAGTTCTCGAACGGGAACACCGCTACCCGCCGAATCCGGGTGAACGTGTCCTTGGCCTTCGGCGACTCGATATGCCTCACCGACACCGAGTTTGCGCATCCCCCCATCAGGACCGCGATCGTCAGCAACAGAAGCGATTTTTTCCGGAAATTCATCCCGCCCTCCTCGCCAGGTCGTATTTACAGATTATATTTGAACGACAAGTTGATGGAATACCCCTCGTTCAACAACAGGGAAAATGTCTTCTTGAACGTATAGGAGAGCGAAACGTCCCATTGGGGGGCGATCCACCCCGCCTTGATGTCGAAGTTCTCGCTGTTGTCCCCCACGCTCTTCTTGTCGTACTTGTAGTTCCACGCAAGGGAAAACATGTCGAATCTGTAGTCGGCCTTGACCCCGTACGACGAGGTGATGTCGGGAGGAAGGTCGTCCTCGCTCGTGTCCGTCGCGCTCCGCGTTACGTCGAAGCCGAACGACCAGCCGGGAAAGGCGTCTTTCCATGCGACGTTCGCGTTGGTGGCGTCGGTTCTCTGGATGTTTTGCAGGGCGGAGTCGGTCTTCCGGCCGTAGGTGTGGTCGAACTTCCCCTCCATGTTCGCCGTGGTGAACACCTTGTACGCCAGTTTGAACTTGAAATCCCGCGTCGCCGAATTTTCCACCTTCACCAGGTCGTCTTTCATCGTGATGTCATAGGTCGGCTCGAGGGTCAGGTTGATCGGCTTGAAGTCGAAGGTGCTTTTTATGCTGTACTTCGTGTCCACGGTGGTCTTGATCTTCAGGGTGATCGTGTCGGTAAGGTCGTAGGAGGCATTCGCCTTCCAGAACGGCGTAAGTTCCCCGTTCCACGTGGCGCCCTTGTTCACGGTCCCCGACGTGGTGTCCTTCGTATTGTCCACGTGGTCCTCGACCGTGTTTTTCTTCTGGTATTTCATGGTGAAATCGAGCTTGGGGCCGAACTTCGCCCGGAAGTCGACGGTGTAGGTGTCCTCCGTCTTGCGGTTGTCGTCCGCCGTATGCTTGGCCTCGGTCACGACGCTGCTCGCATCGGCCTTCACGCTGAAGGGGTCCCCGATCGTCTGGCTCACCGCCGCCTTCCCGCTACGTGTGATGTTGTGCTCCCCCGTGACCAGGTTTTCCTTGAGTTCGAAGTCGTACGATCCGTCGATGTCGGTAGTGCGGAACGGTCGAAACGCCAGGGTGTTTTTCCACGTATGGTCCTGGTCCTGCTTTGCGCTGCCCGGCGTGGCCCCGGTTCCGTCGCTCTTCAGGGTGGCCCCGTGGGTGATGTCCACCTTGTATTCGGTACTCGCCTTCAGTTTTTCCGTGAACACCCGGCGGACACCGGCGGTGAAGTTCATCTTCTCCTCTTCCGTGTCGGCATCCACCTGAAGGCGATCGTCGCTGGTCGTCTTCGAGTATTCCCCTTTCATGTCGATGGAGTCGACCGGTTTATAGACGGAGGACAACGTGATCGCCTGCTTCCGGGTATCCGTCGTGTTCTTTTCGAAGTCGGTATCCAGCGAGTATTTCCCCTTGAGATCCGGAAGCGCCGGACGGGTCGGCCGGAAGTAGAACTCCACGATGTACGAATCCGAGATCTTGGGATTTTTCCCAGCCTCGTTGGAGTCGTCGATCGTCCGCTTCGCCCCCGCGCTCCAGTACCCCCCCTTGAAAGCGAGGTTGATCGCCGGGTTCACCCGGACCGTATTCGTCCCGTCGTTCTTGATCTCCTGCTCGACCTTCAACGTCAACTCGTTTTCGATCACTCCCGTCAGCAACCCCCTGTACTTCAGGTCGAGCGTCTGCTTCAGCGACCGGGTGGTCGTTTCCCCGGCATCCGTCCTATCCGTGCTCTGGTCCCAGGTCAACTGGTAATTCCCCCCGACGAGGCTCGCCGCGGACGCCATGCCGGGCGCCAAGGCCACCGCAATCGCGATGGCGACAAGCAAGGCGATCCCCGCGGGATATCCGAACGTCCATCCCGTCGTCGAGCCGGATGCCCGCAGGGCGTTCGCCGGAAGGTCAGTTCCGCGGCCCAAATGCCACCGGTTTGCGAAGGATCCACACACCCGGAACCAGAAGCAGGAAGAGGACCGCACCCTTCTCCAAGGGAGTCGCATGGACGGCAAACCCCGCCGCCAGGGCGATCGGCGCCAGCAGCGCACGCACGGAAGCCCTGAGGACGTTGCTGCCCGCCACGACCGCGGCGATCGGCGGACTTACGGTGTAGTAGATGCCCACAAACGCGCGACCCGGAACATTTCCCATCAGATAGAGGTCGCGGAAGCCGCGCAAGGTCCGCACCTCCCGGGCCATCGGGGAACCGTACGCCGCCGTCGCGATGAAGCAGGAGAAATTGTCGATGAAGAGCGAATCGCTGAACGGAAACACCTTTTTCCATGTCGCGGAGGCGGTCTTCACGGAAGGGGGGTTGGTGTCCCGATACGTGACGGTCACCGTGGCGCCGTTCGTCACCGCAATCCTGCGACCCACATTGTCCGTCCCCCCGCTGGAGAAGCCGAACGTCCCGGAATAAATGTTGTCCGTGCCGAGGGTCAAGGTCAGGGGGAATCCCGTCCCGTCGGCGCTGCCCGTCACCTGGACGTCCGCGAACGCGGCGGTGTTGTTCTCGTCGATCAGGGTCACCGTGGCGATCACGGTGTCGTTCACATAGGTGGTCTTGTCGAGACTCAACGACGCACCCGATCCGAACCGGACCGCCCCCGAGTTGTTCGTCGCGAACCATACGTTGGAAGACCCGTCCCCGAACGCCCCCGTGAGGTCGTTCGTGGCGGGCCCCTTTTCGGGGCTGCCGGGGACCGTGTTGAACGTCATCGACGCATGCCCCAACCGGGCCAGGTCGGCCGCGTCGAACCCGGCGGCGGCGACCTTCGGAATGGCCGGATTCTTGAGGACGTTCGGGTCGATCCGTTCCGCGCCGCCCGCCCCGCCATCATTCGCCGCGTTGTTGTCTCCGTACGCCACCCAGACGATCTGCCGGGCCTGCCCGGTCCCCTGGACGGTAACCCCCCTTGCCTGGACGTCGGACCCGCTCCCGCCGAAGGGGGAAGGAAAATACGCGAGGGAGGTGACCGTGTTGTCACCGGCGAGATCGAACGGATTGAACAGGTCGGGAAGGGCTGTGGCGGGATCTCCGCGCTCGAACGCGAACACGTTTCCGAACTGCGACTGGAAGGTCCCTCCGCTGCTTGCGACCCAGAGGATCCCCGCGGCGTCCAGAGTCATGGCGTGGATCGCCGCAGGCCGGTTCGTCGGAAGGGTCATCGGCTCGAAGGTCAACGAGGAAAAGTCCGTGGGGTAGAGGTTATGGACCGTGCTCCCGTCGGGCGTCGCGTTGCGATAGATCCTTCCGGCGGAGGTACCGATGTAAAGGATGTCCAGCGCCGGGTTCGAAGAGAAGACCGAGTCCAGCGCCAGCGACGTGATCCGCTCGCCCGCGTCGAGGCGAGGCGTGAAGAGAGAACTCAACTCCGCGAAATTTCTCGTGAAGTCGCTGGGCTGGTTATTCCCTGTGTCGAAGATCACCGCCAACGCGCCGCCCCCCACCGTGTTCACCCCACCGACCCACTTGTGCGACGCCCGGTCGACCAGGAGGGCCCGGACGTCGATCGTGGGGAAACCGGGGAACAGGACGTTGTCGGGAAAGACGACCTCGATCCGGTCGTTCAGCCGCACCTTCTCCACCGAGTTCGATGTTCCTACCCACATCGCCCCGGTCTTCGATTCGAACGCCATCGCCTGGATCCGCGGCGACCGGAACCCGGTTACCTGATTCCAGACCCTGAGGGACCGGATCCACACCGACTGGTTCCCCGTGCCCACCCACACGCGGTTCGACGCGTCGAACCCGTAGGAGATCGCCGACGTCAACGTAAACGGGGGATTCGTGGTCGTGAAGACCTTCCAGTAAGGAAGATCCACGGACAGGAGAAACTTGAAGAAACCTGTAAGGGTGTCCTTGACGAACTGGAAGATCCGTACAATGAAGCCGGCGTCGAAGGTATGCCCCGTCGTCGCGTCGATGATCGGGGCGGAGTTCGTCCGGTTCAGTCCGTCCACGGGCGAGGTGCGGGAGAACTCCCGGACGATCCCGTCCGCCCGCACGATGGCATCGTTGAAAAAATCCTCCACTGCGCCGAACGCCTGCGGCCCGATGGAAAACGGTTGGACGAGGTGCGGCGTCGGAAACGCGTTGGAGAGGTCCGCCTCCATCACCGCCAGGGCGAGGAAGTTCGGATCGACGTTCACCGTGTTCGATCGGCCGAGCGGGTCGAGGGCGGACCGTCTCCACGCCTCCATTCGTTCGTTGTCCACCCTCCAGAGGAGCACGCCCTCCCACGGACCGCCCGTGCCCGTCAACCCCCGGTCGAAGAGCGCTCCGGGGGCGTTCCCGTTCCGGTGTTCGAGAAGAAAATATTCCGCCCCGTCGTGAAAAATGCCGGGCAACCCCTCGACCCCTCCCGGCCCGTTCGCGTACACCTTGTACGCATTCGGGGTGGTGGCTACCGGAGGCAGAACCGGCTGCCCGGCGCCCGACGTCGGCTGGGTCGCCGAGAGGACCGTCGGGGAGAGCCACCCCAGTTCGGTCTTGGACCAGGCGGAGAGATGCATGGGGTTGCCCGTATTTGTGAGAGCGGTGTTCCCCCATAACCCGTACCCCATCAGGTCGAAGACCCCCACGCCGGAGAAGGCATGGGTGGTCTGGCCGAAGGTCGACGTGGGATACAGGTCCGGCAGTCCCAGCAGGTGGCCCATCTCGTGGACGATGACGCCGATGCCGATCAGCGGAGGGTTCGTCCCCCCGGAGGCGTCGTTGAAGAACTGGGCCGCCGGGACGATCGTGTAATCCTTGATCCTGAAACCGCCCGACGTGGTGATGTCGGCAACTTGGGCGGTGTGCGAGTAGGTGTCCCCCGCTCCCCCGGAATCTTCCTGGCCGAACCCCGGCTGGACGATGATCACGGACTCGATCAGGGTGTTGTCCGCGGATCCGACGTACGGCCGGAAGTCGAATCCCTGTGTATCGAGATTCCGGATGGCATTATCAAGAAGAATTCTCACGTTGGTCACATTGACGCCGGCGATTCCGGAGGAGGAAACAACGCTGGAGGGGAAGGTGCCGCCGGTGCCGTCCCCCGCATGCAGCCATCCGACCACATCCGGCTGGCCGGGTGTGAGGGGAAACGAGGACGGCCGGTCGACCGAGAACAGCGTATAGGAGACTTCCCTCCAGTAGTTGCGGACCGTGGAACCGGTCGTTCCAAAAAAAAGCGTCTCCACGGACGCGTTGTCGGCTGCCGGTGGGTGAAAGACCCCCGGGCCGAACTTGTTGTCGGCCGGAAAGTCGATCAGGAGCACGAGCGGGCGGACGGACGGCTCGATCAGCGTATCGACCGCTCTCGGCCGCCCGGGAGCACGCGCACCGCGGGGTACGACGGCATAGGGGTATTTCCCGCGCAATGCGGACGGCCGTATGTTCGTGACGGACTTGGGAAAAACCGGGACACGCACTCCGGTACGCCAAAAACGCCCCGTGACCGGATCCACGGCACCGGGCCGCGGCGGCGGCACCGCGTCCGCGACGGCCAACAACAGACCCACCAGTAACAAAAAGACGGCCAGAAAGTATTTATGGATAGACATCCGATTCCGATCCCCCGGGGGTGAGGTGCGCAATAAGGCGCACCTCGAGCCCATCCGGGGAATTATAATCAATTACCGTGCCCGATAACAACCTGATACTGCCGGAATACCCACTCTTCGCCGCCGATGCGGAAAGGTCCCCCAATGAGGGGTGCCTGTTTCAGTCGAGGAACCGGAAGCGGAGAAGCGCCCCGAGCACGACGAAGCCGTCCCGCCACCGGATCTTCTTCCCTTCGGAATAGTCCCTGCCGTAATAGGTGATGGGGACCTCGACGATCCGGCATTTCCTTTTCAGGAACTTCGCGGTGATCTCGGGGTCAAACCCGAACCGGTCGCACTTCAGCCGGACCCCCCTCAGGCACTCCGCCCGGAACACCTTGTAGCACGTTTCGATGTCGGAAAGGGTCGTGTTGTAGAGCAGGTCGGCGAAGAGGGACAGGAACCGGTTTCCCATGTAGTGCCAGAAGAAGAGCACCCGCGTCTCGCCCTTGAAGCGTGTCCCGTAGACCACGTCCGCTCTTCCCGAGAGGATGGGCCGCAGGAGCCGGGGGTACTCCGCCGGGTCGTATTCGAGATCCGCGTCCTGGATGAGGACGATCTCCCCCGTGGCGCGGTCGATCCCGTCCCGCACGGCCGCCCCCTTCCCGCCGTTCCGCTCCCTCAGGATCACCTGGACGGCCGGGTCCGATAGCGCCGAGAGTCCCTCCCTCGTCCCGTCGGTGGACCCGTCGTCCACCACGATCACCTCCCGATCGATACCGACGGGCGCCTCGAGGACTTTCCGAAGAAGTTCCGGAAACGTGCCAACCTCGTTGAAGACCGGGATGACGACGGACAGTTTCATGGGCGTCCCCTTGCGGTTTGATCGACAACCATCGCCATCCCGTCCGCAACAGCCTGGCGACGGGATACTCCGACCGAATCCCCTGGATCATACCCCAGGGGGTTGTACTATAGTGTATCGGAGTGGAGCTCGACACGATGGATAGGCACGGCGACCCACCGCCCCCGCCGGAGACGGAGTCTCCCGGTTCCTCTCCCTGCGCCGAATGGTGGAACCGAGAGGGAAACTTTCTCTTCCCCGCCCTCCTTCTCCTGCTCTGCCTCGCCATTTATTACCCGGTCGCCGGGTTCGATTTCGTCACCTTCGACGACACCACCTACGTAACGCGGAACCCCCGTGTGCTCGAGGGATTGACCTGGGACGGCGTCCGCTGGGCGTTCCACACGACCCGCGGTTCGTACTGGCAACCCCTGACGTGGCTCTCCCACATGCTCGACGTCGAAATCTTCGGCCACCGTCCCGGCGGGCCCCACGTCATCAACCTGCTGCTCCACGCGGCGAACGCCATCCTTCTCTACCTGGCGTTCTCCCGGATGACAGGGGATCCGGGGAAGAGTTTCTTCGCGGCCGCCCTGTATTGCGCCCACCCGTTGCGGATCGAGTCGGTAGCCTGGGTGGCGGAGCGGAAGGATGTCCTGTCGGCATTTTTCGGTTTTCTTTCCCTTGCTCTTTATCGCCCGCGACCCCGAAGTCGCGGAAAGGCCCTCCCGTTTCCCATGATCGCTTGTTACGCGCTCAGCCTGATGGCGAAACCCACGTTCGTGACGCTTCCCGCCGCCCTCCTCCTCATCGACTACTGGCCCCTGCGCCGCTTCCGCTCGTTCCGGGAATCGCTTCCGCGCCTCCTGTTCGAGAAACTCCCCCTGTTCGCCCTCTCCGCCGCGTCGGTTCTCACGACGATCCTCCTGTCTTCCCGGGCCGACTACCTGGTCTCCCAATCCGACCTGCCCTTGGGCGCCCGCATCGAAAATGCGTTGGTTTCCATTCCGGGCTATCTCCTGTCCACCCTCTGGCCCTCCGAACTCGCGTTCTACTACCCCCACCCCGGAGCCTCGCTCCCGGCATGGAAGGTGGCCCTGTCCCTTGCATTCCTGATTGCAGCCACGGTCGCCGTCCTACGGTCTTCGCGCAAGTTTCCGTTCCTTCCCGTCGGGTGGGGGTGGTTCCTGTTGACCCTCCTTCCGGTGATCGGGTTGACGCAGATCGGTGGCCAAGGTTCGGCGGACCGGTTCACCTACCTCCCCCACGCCGTGCTCTTTCTCGCCGCGGTCTTCGGGGGATCGGAAGCCGCCTCCCGGCTCCATGTCGGCCATCGCGTCGCGACCGGCCTCGCGGTGCTGCTGGTCGTATCATCCGGCATATCCTCGCACGCCCTCGTCCGGCACTGGCGGAACAGTGAAACCCTCTACCGGAGGGCGTTGTCGGTGACCCGTGACAACTGGGTCGCCCATCACAACCTGGGGGCCTTGATGTACCGGGAAGGGAGGACGGTCGAGGCGATCGCCCATTTCCGGGAGACGCTGAGAATCAGGCCTCGATACGCCCAGGGCCACGCGAGTCTCGCGCAGGCTCTCGAGGACGAAGGGAGGGCAGACGAGGCCCTCTCCCTCTTCGAGGAGGCGGTGAGATTGGATCCGTCTTCCGCGTCCTCGAGGCGGATGCTGGCCGGGGCCCTGAAACGGCGTGGGCGGGTTCCCGAGGCGGCGTTCCAATACAAGGAGGCGGCCCGCCTCGACCCGGAGGATACCGGAACTCTCGTCGCGTTGGGATTTCTGCTGACGGAGCTTGGGCAACCCGCCGAATCCGCCGGTGCCTTCGAGGAGGCGATCCTGGTCGATCCCCGGGACGGTACGGCCCGGCTTGGTCTGGGAATCGCCCTCGCACGTCAAGGGAGGGTGGATGAAGCCATCACGCGCCTGGAAGAGGCGGTCCGGCTCCTCCCGCAGGACCCCGTCGCCCGTGTGAACCTGGGCCTGCTTCTGGCGGAACGTGGACACTACGGGGAGGCGGTCTCCATGCTGCGGGAGGCGGAACGGCTCGCCGGGGAAGGATCGGAAGCCTCTCTCAAGGCCAGGGAGGCCCTGGGACGGATCGGACGGGAACGCCACGGGCCATCGGAGCGTTGAGCGACAGCGTCATCGGATCCTTCCCCGGTCTCCACCCTATTCGGGGATCGTGAGCCAGCGCCACCCCCGCCGGGCGATGTAGAGAGCGTGCTCGACCGAACGGATCTCCCGGATCATCCCCCAGGCGACCGCCGGACGGGCATAGAAGCGGAGGAGAGCTGTTTTCCGGAACCGCCGGAGGTCCTCCAGCCGAATGCCGTCCGGACTCCAACTGGTGGACTGCAGGGAAGGCGCGAATCGTTCCCAGTCCACCGTCAGCATCCCTGACTCTCGCAGCGACCGATATTCTTCGCATCCCGGGAACGGCTGGAAGTTGGCGAAGGAGGCCCTGGAGAGGGGGAGCCGCAGGGCGAGACGGACCGTCTCTTCCATCTCCTCCCGGGTCTCCCCGGGGAAACCGAGCATGAAGAAGCCCGATATCCCGATCCCCGACGCGTGGATCAGCCGAACTTTCTCCTCGATTTGGGAGACGTTGAGCGACTTCCTCATCCTCGAAAGGACCCGATCGGACCCGGACTCGATCCCCACGGAAAGGAAGTACAGGCCGGAAGCCTTCATCATCTCGAGGGTTTCGCGGTCCAGGGTGTCCAGCCGGACGCCGTTCGGACACGTCCAGGTCGTGCCGGGGCACTCCCGGGAAAGTGAATCGCAGAACTCCCTGACGTATGACCGGTCGCCGGTGAAGTTGTCGTCCTCGACATGGATCTCGCGAACCCCGAACCGCTCTCGCAGCATGCGGATTTCCGAGATCACGTTTCCCACCGAGCGTCGACGGATCCTTCGGCCGCTCACGCACTCCGCGGCGCAGAAGGTGCAGTGGAAAGGGCACCCCCTCGTCACCACGATCGGGGCCACGGGGAATTGCCGAAAGAAGGCGCCGTGGGGAGACCGCGGGTATGTGTCGGGGTGGATCAGGTCCCAGGCGACCTCCAGGGAATCGACGTCCTCCGGAAGGGTTTTCGGGTTCCTGCGGATCCCGTCCCCATCCCTCCAGGCGAGCCCCGGAATCTCCGGGAAATGCTCCCTTCGTCCCTCCTCGAGGGCGGAGAGGAATCGGGGCAGGCCCGTTTCCGACTCTCCGGTGAAGGCGTAATCCAGAGCGTCGCCGAAGAAGGAGAAGGTATCCTCCGGAACGGCGGACGGGTGCGGTCCGCCGACCATTGTGAAGACGCCCGGCAGGCGCATGCGGAGGGCCCGGAACAGCGAGCGGACGGGGACGACATCCTTCGAGAAGAGCAGGACCCCGACCATGGCGACGGACAAGGAAGCCAGTCGCCCGACGAGGGCTTTCTCATCAAGCCTTTCCTTCAGGGCGTCGATGATGAACGGATCGTGCCCGGCGTCCCGGGTTGCCGATGCAAGATAACCCAACCCGTAGGGAGGCGTGATCTCGTCCGCGGGGGAGAGGATTTTGACGAGGGCGTGGCGCACGGGCCTATTCGCGGGGTCTGTCGCCCCCCGGGGGGCGGGCGAGAGAGCGCAGACGCTCCTTTATCAGGGGAGACGCCCCCTCCACCTCCGATGCCATCTGAAGATACGCCAGGCCCCCCTGTTCGTCCCCCGTATCCCGGAGCGTTTCGGCCCTTTGGATATAGAGCGCCGCCAGTGCGGTGGCGAGGGGCGGGTCCCCCGGAAAACGCTCGAGGCCGCCCTTGAGGATCCTTTCCGCCTGCTCGTACAACTCTTTCCGGAACAGGTACTCCGCCGCCTCCCCGTATGCCCGCCGGTAGAGATTGTCCGACGCTGCGGCCTTGTTGATCCACTGAAGGGTCATCGCCACGTCGAGGTCGCGGAGGGTCATCAATGCCACCTTGTAGCACGCCGAGGGATCGACGCGTCCCACAAGATCCATGTATTCACGGTACTGCGTCACCGCCTCGGGGTACTGGGCGAAGAAGTAGGCGTGGTCCGCCGCGGCCAGGGCCGCCCAGCGCTCGGGCAATCCGCGGGAGAAGGATCCGGGGTCCTCGATGAGCTCTTTCAGCAGATGGGGGAGGAAGCCGTGCTCCAGGGGAAAGTCCGGCCTGCCGAGAGCATCCAGGATCAGCACCTTCCCGGCGGTGACGTTCCGCGAAGCCAATGTCCTGGCCAGCTTGATCGCCAGTCCGACCATCGGCGTCTTCACCTCGTTCTTGTAGATCGCCGGAAGGAACGCGGTGTCGAGGACGACGAGGAACTCGCCCTCCTGTTTCGGCAACGCCGTCAACGTGGAGACGAGGACGGGCATCCCCTCGATCGTCCCCCGAACGGAGCCGTTCTCCAACCGGAGCGTCTTCCGGTCCCGTTCCGGAATTCCCCCCTTCTCCAGGAACTCCCGCAACTCCTCGAGGTGCCCACCCGTCAGGGCGTTGTCGTGGGGAAGCAGGACGACCAGTTCCTTCAACGCACCCGACCGGCGCAGGGGGAGGAGCAGCGTTCTGAGGTAGTCATGCGGGCTGACGAGAAGGACCCGCCCGCCTGCTTCTGGCAACCCCTTTTCAAGCGCCGCCTTGGCCTCCTGCTGGCTCCTCGCGGTCGAAACCACCGCAGGGTCCCTGCCCACGACGCCGGCAACTGCGGGAATGGCCAGGAGAAGAATGAGCAGTCCAAATGTTGCGTCCCATACCGTCAGGTGGGTATGCCACTTTATATTTTTCATGACCACACCCTTTTTCCACTCAGGATCCGTTGGTCTCCCCGAGTACCGCAAGGAACTCGGCCAGGGAGAGGATCGCCAGTTTTCCCACGCGCTTCAGGGATAACAGATCGTCGTCGCCGCTGACGAGCCGGACGCACTTCCCGGCCTTCGCGCAACGGATGAATTTGTCGTCCTCCGGGTCCCGGCTCCAACGCCTCTTGCCTTCAGATGCGGGGACTTCGACGACCTCCGCAAACGGAAGCAGTTCGTTTTCGAACAAAAAAGTGATCTCGGCCCGCGTCAACCGGAACTTCGGATACGCCATGACCCGGAGCAGTTCGTCCACCGTCTCGCGCGACAGGACGAGGCGAATCCGCCCGGCGCGCCAGGCACGGTGCAACCCTTCAAGGCGTCCGCCGAACAGGAGCGCCGACAGGAGGACGTTCGTGTCGAGGACGGCGCGAATCACCCGCGGCGACGCGCCCACCGGACCGCCGCCGCCACGTCGTCCCCGGTCACTCCCAGCC
>Ga0334722_10001546_pt1 | contig 28477 bp, 24 predicted proteins | sample C3_bottom_MG_FD_207210 | JGI IMG/M metagenome (GOLD analysis project Ga0334722, IMG submission 207210) | Sediment microbial communities from Yellowstone Lake, YNP, Wyoming, USA - C3_bottom | ecosystem: Environmental > Aquatic > Freshwater > Lake > Sediment | place: USA: Wyoming | collected... | reverse complement strand
ATGTTCCTATTTGAAGTCTAAAGATTTTTTGCGCATGTTAGGTTTTTGCTAAGATACGAAAGATAGGCTCATCTCAATAAATCTGATTTCGCGATCTTTGAGCGTTTTTTGGCACATTTTCGAACTCAGTTCGTCGTCTACCCTCTGGGTATGCCTCCTCCCTCATTTCAAAAATCTGCTGAAAAAGCAGCTCAAATCTCATCGAAAATCTTTATTGAGATAGATTCTTAAGAGAGCGGATATTTTCTCCATATTTTCAGTATATATTTCCTTACATCCTTGACATTGATTTTCTTGAATAGATTGTTTAATGGGACTGAAATCCATTTTTCTAATTTTTTCGGCTAATTTCTTGTATTCTGTTAAAATGGTTTCCGCAGTTTTCTTCTTAAGGTCATTTATTTGCTTTTCTAAATCATTAATCTTAAAAGTCATATCCTTTATTTGAAGATCTAGGCGTTTATGTTTGTCTCCTTTCGTGTGAGGTGTTAAATCGAGTGTTGTTTCAGAAAATCGAAAAAGAACTCCATTGTCTTGATTAAATATGCTTTGAGATGGTTGCTGAACGGCCTTGCCAGCAGAGCCCTTTTTTTCAGTCGTCTCTCCGGATTGATCAATCTCTAACGATCTTTTTTGTGAGGTATTGATTAGGGACGATGACATGATGATCTCCATTTTTATAGGCGAAATAGATTGGCAGAAGAGGAACTTATTTTCTAGAGCGAAGATATTCTTTCAGGAAGGGGGCGGTTTTGGAGGATTTGGCTTGGGCAAGTTGTTCGGGGGTGCCTTGGGCGATGAGGCGGCCGCCGTGGATGCCGGCGTCGGGGCCGAGATCGATGACGTAGTCGGAGGCAGCGATGATGTCGAGATTGTGTTCAATGATGAGGAGTGTGTTTTTTTTGTCGGCGAGCCGTTGGAAGATGGGAAGGAGTTTGGCGATGTCTTCGCTATGGAGGCCGACGGTGGGCTCATCGATGAGGTAGAGGGTTTTGCCAGCTTCCCGTTTGGATAGTTCGCGAGAGAGGCGGAGGCGTTGGGCTTCGCCACCGGAAAGGCTGGCGACTTCTTGTCCGAGTTGAAGGTAGGCGAGGCCGACGGAGGCGAGGGTTTCGAGCCGTTTGACAACGCGGGGGATGGCATTGAACCAAGAGATGGCTTCTTCAACGGTCATTTCAAGTGCTTTTCCAAGATTTTTCCCTTTGTAATGGACTTCGAGCGAGATGGGATTGAGGCGAGAGCCGTGGCATGCTTCGCAAGGGATTCGGACAGCGGGGAGGAATTGGAGGTCGACGGTTTTGTAGCCGAGGCCCCAGCAGGTGCGGCACATGCCCCGTTTGTGGTTGGGACTGAAGTGGCGAGGTTGGAGTCCTTTAGCGACGGCAGCGGGGAGGGAGGCGTAGAGGGAGCGGAGGAGGGGCTGGATTTCGGTGTAGGTGGAGACATCGGCACGGGCCGTTTGGCCAATGGGTGATTGATCGATCGAGACGACTTTTTCAAAGGAGGAGAGGCCGTGGAAACGGGCGCCGAGGTATTCGATCGGTTCGATTTTTTTTCTGGAGTTGACCGATTTTTCTGCCGCGGGTTTGAGAAGGTGGCGCATGAGGGATGATTTGCCTGAGCCCGAAACGCCAGTGAGGCAGGTGATGGCGGCTTTGGGGAAGGCGAGGGTGAGGTTTTGTAGGTTGTGGATGGAGGCGTGTTCAATCCGTATGTCTGGAGAGAAAGGGCGCCGTTTTTTAGGGAGGGGAATGGTTTTTTTTCCGCTGAGATAGGCGCCGGTGAGCGAATGGGGGTCTTTGAGAATTTGGGCAATGGTGCCAGAAGCGGTGATGCGCCCCCCTTCTTTGCCTGCTTTGGGGCCAAAGTCAAAGAGGTAGTCCGATTCGGCGATGGTGAGGGGATCGTGTTCAACGAGGATGAGGGTGTTGCCGAGGTCGCGGAGGCGGTGGAGCGCTTGATTGAGGAGTTGATTGTTGTGTGGGTGGAGGCCGATGGTGGGCTCATCGAGGACATAGAGGCATGAGGTGAGTCCTGAGCCGAGTTGTTTGGCGAGACGGATCCGTTGGAGCTCGCCTCCGCTGAGTGTGGGGGCGGAGCGGTTTAGAGAAAGGTAGCCGAGGCCGATCGAGAGGAGAAAATCGGTGTATTTGAGGATTTGGCGGTAGGTCTCTTCGAGGAAGAGGTATTTGCCGAGTTTGATGTTTTGGAGGAAGGCATGTGCTTCTTCAATGGAAAGGGCGCAGAGGGCATCGATGGAGAATTTGCCGATCCGCACATGGCGGGCGAGGGGATTGAGGCGGGCTCCTTTACAGGCGGGACATTGGTGGGTGGTGAGGAGGGGGAGGAGCGCATCGCGGATATAGGAGGAGGCCATCCGGGCGGCATTGGCAAAGGTATTTTGTAGGCCATGCCAGCGAAGGATAGGTTCTCCTTTGATTGCGACATCGGGTCCGCCATTGAAGAAGAGGTGGCGCGCAGTTTCTGAGAGGTCTTTGAGGGGCGCGTCCACATCGATCTTGCACTGTTTGAAGTATTTTTCGATAAGCCGGTAGGCGCCATCGGTGGCCCGTTCTTTGAAGAGGCGATCACAGAGGTCGAGGATGGAGTAGCGGAGTAGGCTTTTTTGTTCTTCGAGGTGAGCGCCGTAGGTGAGACCTAAGCCTTGACATTCTTGGCACATCCCCGATTCGGCATTGAACGAGAAGGTCTGGGGCATAATGGGGGGATAAGATTTGCCTGTGCTGATGACGGCGAAGGAGAGGTTGAAGAAGAGATCGCCCTTTTCTTTTGCAATGACGACGAGGCCATCAGAGAGTTGGGTGGCTTTTTCAACCGCTTCATAAATTCTCTTTTCGTTTTGGGGATCGACGGTCATCCGGTCGACGACGAGAAAGAGGTCATTTTTTTTATGCTTTTCAAACGAGATGGGTCGGTCGAGTTCGTGGTAGGTGTTGTTGAGTCGAATACGGAGGAATCCCTGCCGAGAGAGCCTCTCGACGAGCTCTTCGAATGATTCTTTTTTTTGCAGAGAAAGTGGAGAGAGGATGTGGATTTTTTCTCCTTTGGGGAGCTCGAGCGTTTTTTGGACGACGAATTCTTTACTGATGTGGCGGATCTCTTCTCCGCTTTCGGGACAATAGGCGGTGCCGAGGTGGGCATAGAGGACCCGGAGGAGGTCGTAGATTTCGGTGAGGGTTCCGACGGTGCTGCGCGGGTTAAGCCCGCCCGTTTTTTGTTCGAGGGCGATCGAGGGGGAGAGCCCTTCGATCCGATCCACTTTGGGTTTGGGGAGCTGCTTCACATACTGGCGTGAGTAGGGGGGCAAGGTTTCGGTGTAGCGTCGCTGCCCTTCGGCATAGAGGGTTTCGAAGGCGAGCGATGATTTGCCGGAACCAGAGGGGCCAGTGAAGACGCTGATTTTACCACGCGGGATTTCAATGTCGAATCCTTTGAGATTGTTTTGTTCCGCTTTTTCGATTTGGATGGGGCCCATTTCGGTCGATTTTTTCTCGACGTGTTTGGAAATGGAGATTGGTTTTGGGTGGAGCGCTGCTTTAAGGGCTTCACCGGTGGCTGTTTTCTTTTTCGCGATGGCTTCAGGGGTTCCTTGGCCGATGAGTTCTCCTCCATGAACGCCCGCTTCGGGGCCGAGATCGATGACCCAATCGGCCGTTTTGACGAGATCCATGTTGTGTTCGATGACGAGGATGGTGTTCCCTTTATCGGCGAGCTTTTGGAGTACGGCAATGAGGCGGGCGATGTCTTGGAAATGGAGCCCTGTGGTGGGTTCGTCGAGGATGTAGAGCGTTTTTCCGGTCGAGGGGCGAACCAGTTCTTTCGCGAGTTTGATCCGTTGCGCCTCGCCTCCGGAGAGGGTGGTCGAGGGTTGGCCAAGCGTGAGGTAATTGAGGCCAACTTGGCTGAGCACCTCGAGTTTTTTTCTGGCATGGGGGATGGCTTCGAAGAGTTCCAGCGCATGCTCGACGTCGGTCTCCAAAATGTCGTGGATATTCTTGCCTTTGAATTGGATGGCGAGGATTTCGGGATCAAATCGCTTGCCCTTGCACTGGGGACATTCGATCCAAGCATCTTCCATAAAATCCATGTCGATCTTGACTTGGCCCAGACCGCCGCAATAGGAACAGGAGCCCTCTTTCACATTGAAGCTGAAATGGCCCGCCGTGAAACCGCGGAGCTTGCTCTCGGGCAGTTCCGTAAATAGGTCGCGGATGTCGTCGAAGAGTTTGATGTAGGTGGCGGCATTGGAGCGGGGAGTGCGGCCAATCGGCGTCTGGTCGACGGCGATCACCTTGTCGAGGTGCTCGAGACCTCGGATCTCTTTGTGTGCGCCTACTGGTAGTTTGGCGTTGTGGAGTTGGTTGGATAACAGGGGATAGAGGATGCCGGTGACTAAAGACGATTTGCCCGATCCGGAAACGCCGGTGACACAAATAAAACCGCCGAGCGGGAAAGAGACCGAAATATTTTTCAAGTTGTGGTGCGTGGCGCCGACGATTTCAATGGAGGTCTTGCCCACTTTTCGCCTTTCTTCGGGCATTTCGATTTTCCGTTTACCGGAGAGGTAGTCGCCCGTGATGGAGCGGGGGTTTTTCATCACATCAGCGGCGGTGCCGTGGGCTAAGATTTCACCGCCGTGCGAACCGGCGCCGGGTCCCACATCGACGATGGAGTCGGCAGCAAGGATGGTGTCGGTGTCATGCTCGACAACAAGGACCGTATTTCCCTGATCGCGCAGCAACTTGAGTGTGTCGATCAATTTGTGGTGGTCGACTGGATGGAGACCAATGGAGGGCTCATCGAGCACATAGATGGCGCCGACCAATCCTGCTCCAATTTGCGAGGCGAGGCGGACCCGCTGCGATTCGCCGCCGCTGAGCGTGGGGGAGGTTCGCTCCAAGCCCAGATAGTGGACACCCACTTTGAGCAAAAAGGCGAGCCGTTCTTGGATCTCTTTGATTAGCTCTTCTCCGATCGTGAGATCGACGGGGGAGAGTTTGAGCGTTTTGAAAAAGGTGGTGAGTTCGGCCAGGGTCATCGCAGTGAACTCGGCAATCGTTTTGCCTCCCAATTTGCAAGCGGCCGGATAGGGCTTGATGCGGTCTCCTTTACAGGAGGGGCAAATGGATTCGACCATCAGCTCGCCCATTTTTTTTCGGTAGAGGTCGCTCTTGGCTTGCGTGAGCCGCTCTTTCGCCTCGTGGATCACCCCTTGCCATCGCACATATTCGTGCCAACGGGTCCCTTTTTCTGGATGGATGAAACTCATCCGGGTCCATTTTTGCTCGATGCCATGCAAGAAGACCTCTTTGGCTTTTTCGGGCAGCTTTTTCCACGGAGTCTTGATATCGAATTTGAACAAACGAGCGAGGTTATTATAGATATTTCCGTACCGGACGGTCGTGTAGGAGCTCGCGATTGAACAACAATCTTCGGCAATGGAGAGGTCGGGATTGATGATTTTTTGCAGATCGAATTCGCTGGAAATTCCCAGGCCGTGGCAAGTGGGGCACATTCCGGCGGGGTGGTTGAAGGAAAAGTCGTGCGGAGCGAGAGGACCATAGGAGAGGCCCGACTTCACCGAATAGGCCGATTGGGAAAAGACCGTTTCCTCTTTGGTATCGGGGAAATAGACGCTGCAGAGGCCACCCCCCAATTCGAGCGCCGAATTGACCGCCTCGGCGATCCGGGACCGGTTCTCCTCAGACACGGCGATCCGATCAATGACTAGGTCGATGTCATGCGCCACTTTTCCATCGAGCCGCTCGATTTCTCCCAGCTCGACCCAATCGCCATCGATTCGAAGGCGCATAAACCCTTTACTCAGGAGCTCGACAAAATCTTCCTTGAACTCCGCCTTTTTATTTCGGGCATAAGGACTCAAAAGGATGATTTTCGAACCATTCGGCAGGTGTTGGATTTGAGAGATGATTTTTTCTCGGCTCTGGGCGGCGACCGGTTCGTGGCTGATCGGGCAATAGGGGGTTCCTAGCCGCGCAAATAAGACGCGTAGAAAATCGTAAATGCCGGTCATGGTTCCCACGGTGGAACGGGGATTATTGCCCGCCTGCTTTTGCTCAATTGCAATCGTGGGGGCAATGCCGGTGATGCTCTCGGCATCTGGCTTTGGCAAGTCGCCCAAATAGCGGCGCGCCTGGTGGGACAGCGATTCGATGTAGCGCCTTTGCCCCTCGACATAAATCGTATCGAATGCGAGAGAAGATTTACCCGAACCAGAGACCCCTGTGAACACAACCAGGCTGCCCGGTTCCAGAGTCAAATCGACCCCTTTTAGGTTGTGCACCTTCACATTCTTTAGCTTAATCAGGGGCCTTTTCATAGCTAGACATTCTACCAAAATGGGAGATGGTGTAGTATAGAAATTGAATGAACCGTACAAAAATTGTCTGCACTATTGGCCCGGCCGTTTCTTCCTTTGAGAAGATCGTTGCCCTCATTGAGGCGGGCATGAGCGTTGCCCGGATGAATTTTAGCCACGGCACTTTAGAAGAACACAAAAAGACGGTCGAAAATCTGAAGAAGGCTCGCGAAAAAATGGGTCGGCCGCTTGCGATCATGCTCGATACGCAGGGGCCCGAAATACGGCTTGGCAAAATCAAAAATGATGCGATCACCCTGAGCCCAAAGCAGAGGATTACCTTGGCTGCAGAAGGAGACGGGTTGAATGTGATCCAGCTCCATCCAGCCGAAGTATTCGAATCGCTCACCAACGGGCTAAAAGTTCTTTTCGACGATGGCTACATCATGGGCCAGATCGTAGAACAAACGCCCCATTCCATCGTGGTCGAAATTCAAAATGCCGGCGTATTGAAAAGCGGCAAAAAAATGAACATTCCCGGGGCCAACATCTCCATTCCAGCCCTGACGCCAAAAGATGTCGAAGACCTCCGATTCGGCTGTGAACACGACGTCGATTACATCGCCGCCTCTTTCATCCGCTCTTCCCATCACATCCTGACCATCAAAGAGCTGCTTGCCAAAGAGGGGAAACCCCACATTCCAGTGATCGCCAAAATTGAAAGCACCGAAGGGGTCGATAACTTTGATAGCATTGTCCAAGTGGCCGACGGGATTATGATTGCACGGGGTGATTTGGGAGTAGAGTTAGATCTGGCCCAGGTGCCCAAGCTCCAAAAAATGATGATCCGGAAATGTTTCCAGGCGTGCAAGCCCTCGATCACTGCCACCCAGATGCTCGAATCGATGATCACCAATCCCCGCCCCACCCGCGCCGAGGCCTCCGATGTGGCCAATGCCGTCTATGACTGCACCTCTTGCATTATGCTCTCTGGTGAAACGGCTGTGGGCAAGTATCCAATTGAAACCGTACAACGGATGCGGAGCATTGCACAAGAGGCCGAGGCCGATTTTAATTACCGCGCCTTTTTTGAGCTCCATTCGCAACGCGATTACCACGACGTCTCCTCTGCGGTCTCCTTAGCTGCCGTGAAGACCGCCTATAGCGCCAATGCCAAGGCGATCTTTGCCTTCACCACCAGCGGCGCAACCGCTCGCCTAGTCTCTCGCCTGCGTCCCCAAATGCCGATCATCGCCATCACGACCAGCCCGACCGTCTACCATCAACTGGCGCTCAACTGGGGTGTAATTCCAGTCCTGTGCAAAGGGTGCAAAAATTTTAAAGAGGCCTTCTCCGCTGCGAGTTCTTATGCCCTGGCGACTGGGCTCATCTCGTTTGGCGACGTCGTCGTCGTCACCGCTGGAGCTCCTTTCGGAAAGAAAGGCTCTACCAACATGATGATGGTGGAAAATGTGGGCGAAGTGCTCGTCCGGGGCCACAAGGGTTTCGGTCCCAAAGTGGCTGCCAAAATCTCCATCGTGCTCTCTCCAGAAGGGCGCGATCCCAATGAATTCAAAGGACGTCTGGTGGTCATCTCCCATTGCGATAACACGTTCTTACCCATTCTGAAAGAGGCAGCAGGCCTTATCCTCCAAAACCATATCGGAGATGCCGCCTCGGAAAAGTATGCCGCCCTCATAGCCAAGACCTTTGAAATCTCGGTTATGTATCGAGCAGATGGGGCCATGGCCGTCTTGCAACAAAACGAAGAGGTCACGCTCGATCCGCAGCGAGGCCTTATCTATCGAGGCGCCGAAGAATCCCCCGCCTGCCCCATCTTGTCCATCTAAAAACCCAGAAAAAAAAGAGTAGCGCAGAGTGCGCGAAACGCGCAGGCAGAGGCGCAGAGGACGCAGAGGCGAGGGAAGCCCTCGCGCTCCCAATTATATTTTCTGTTCTACCGCGAACTCTTTTTTAGCGAGTAATTCGCCGAGGAGGAAGCCGGTGCCTGAGAGGGCAATGCTGGCCAGCTCACGGGGGAACGGAATTGGCATAAAGCGGAAGAGAATAAATGCAGCGCTTCCCATCAGGATGGAGAGGAGAGCCGAGAGGAAATGGCCCCTCTTTTTAAATAGGCCCACCACAATCGGAATGAACAGGCAACTAACCGATAGGTCATAGCTCTGGATCAGTACATCGACCACATTGTCGAAATAGAATGCAAAAAAGATCGCGCAGATCGAAATCGCGCCGGTGATCAACTGGACCGACTTGAGGCTGCGATCTTTGGGAAAGTCGCTGGAGAGATTGGAGCTGATCGCCGTGATGAGCGATCCAGCAGTGGAAATGATGGCAGCTAGGATAGCGCAGCCAGCAAGAGCTGCAATCCACGGATTAGTCAGCTGTGCAATTGCTGCGATCAAAATGCTGGATCCTTGCGGAGCCTGCATCCCTTGGCTCTTTGCCAACACACCGAAGAAGATGGGCACGAGACACACGAGAAAGGTGCCAATGCCTGCCCAAAACGTCGCCAAAGAAACGATGCGAGGCGAACCTCCAGCAAAGCACCGCTGCCCCATATCTTGTTCAATGATCATGAAAAGAAGAGGCATCAAGAGCCATCCGCAGAGCTTGGGGGAGACTGCTGAAAAACTATCCATCTGAAGTGCCGGCAGATTGAGGCTGGAGCTATAGGTTAGGCCAAAGCAGAGGAAGAAGATCACGGAGAAGAAGGCTGCCTGGATCAGATCGGTTGAAATCACCGCCTTGAGCCCTCCCTTCATCGTATAGAGGATGACGATGGCCCAAAAGGCGATGAATAAAGGGGTGTTCGTAAAGCCGATGCTAGCTAAAAATTTTCCTGAGGCGATGACTTGGGCCACCAAAATCATAAAGAGGGAGAGGACCGACAAGAGGGAGGCCACTTTTTTCAAGGCGGGGGATCGGTAGACCACCTCCAAGATTTGCGCAACAGTGGAAACCTGAAATTGGGCCAATTTCCGTCCCATTCCCATTCCCAGTACGATCAATCCCAGCGCCGCCCCTAGCGGATAGAGTAAAACGGGCCACCCATGACGGTAGGCCTCCTCGGCGGAACCGAGAACCAGCCCTCCTCCCACCTGCGTGGCGAGAAAGGTCATCATCAGGGGGAAAAAGCGGACGGTTTTACCCGCCAGGAAATAGTCTTCATTGGTCTCCAGCTGCCTCGAAGCACGCCGGCCGACGGCCCAGTAGAGGGCCTGTAGAGCGAAAAGAAGGGGGATAAAAATTGTTAGGTTCATGGGTTCCATCCAGGGAGTTTAAAAAAGTTTAGAAACGGGCGTCGTACTATAAAGACTGGGCGGGGAGCCCGTGGAAATGGATGGAATGCACAAAGAATATCTCACTCATACCCAGGATTTTAGCGCAGGGCTTTCTTTTTCTGCAAGATCTCTAGAAAAATAACAGCTATTTGCTCTATAATCCCCCTGATTTTTTAGGAGAAAAATATGAATTACATTAGAGCTGCCTATCGAGAACTTTGGCCATTTTTGCCCACATTGGGGATAAAAGCGGCACTTGAGTTCACAGGATTAGATAAACGGATACAGAAAGTGGTAAGTGGCGCTGGTTTATTTACTGCGAGTATTTACGTAGCCAGAAAGAGCGCAATTGATCTGACAGAGAATAAAGACATGGTAGGGACGGAAAAAGCCAAGCGCTACGGTCTCTTTGCCTTAGGCATGGTCGGTGCTGTGGCTGGACTTACCTATGCAGTGAATGGCGCGATCGAACTAATTCTTGGCCCATCGAATGATGAATATAGCTCTATTCCGTCAGAGATCGAGTCTCTATCCGACAATAATATTATTAGAGTAGAACCGTTTGACGAAGACGAAAAACGGGCTGGCGAATACATACCTCCTTATGAAAAAGACGACCTTTCTTCATTTCTACCACCTAATACCCGAGTCCCTCCTGTAGACAGGTGCCAAGAGCTGATGAGCTCGATTACAGCAAAGCTCCAAAGCTGTCCAGAAACGAGTAAGTATGCCATGCCGAAGATGAATTGCGAAATTGGGGGGTATAGTTGGGATCAACCCCGTCTGGATCCCAATCAACCTGAGCGAAGTCTTCAAGATGTCCTACTTAGAGTAGTGGGAAAGAATCCGGGAAAATGTGAATTTTCACCCTATGAAGATTTTGAACAAGCTCGTAATGTGATCGACAGCTGCATAGAAAGAGGTCATCTCAAAGACACTGATCAGTTTTCTGGAAATCTAGTTGAGAGTTATGAATCACAAAGGGGAAATGCCGAGAAATTTTTATCCCAGGAATGCTACGAGAAGCCTGACCTAACTTGGACGCATGAGAAGGCTCAGGGCAGCGAGAGGAGCGGTCTCGGCACGGAGAATGCAAGGGCTTAGAGAGACGCCGGTCCCTTTTTGAGAGAGCAGCGCTAGCTCTTTAGGCGAAAAGCCCCGCTCTGGACCCGTGATGAAAAGAGCGGAAGCGGTTTTAGTGGGCCCGGTAGTGGCCCTTGTGTCACCATAGAGGACTGGGGCGCCTAAAAACAGCTCTTCAAATCGGGCTAGGATTTGAAAAGAGGGGAGATAGAGGCGTCCCGATTGCTTGAGCGCAGAGATCGAAAGGGCTCGAAGCCGTTGAAGTTGGTTGGTCGAGAGCTCAGATTTTTCAGAATAGTCGGCGGGGTAAAAATAGAACGCAGCCGCGCCGAGTTCTGTCCCTTTTTCCACAATGAGATCGAGCTTGTTGGGGCGCATCAGCGGGATCCCCAACGAAATTTGGGGTGATAGCGGAGGGGACAGATGACTTTCCAAGATATGGAAAGAGACCTGTTTCTTATCGAGGGCTGTGAGTTTCCCTCGCGCCAAAGCACCTTTCCCATTCACTAATTCAACTTCTTCCCCCACTGCAATCCGCATGACTCGCAGATGTTGTTGTTCAGTTTCATTGAGGAGAATTGTGGTTCCCTTCGTCAGGGAGCCATCATAGTAAAAACGGTCAGCTGGCATGGTCTATAGGATGCCAGATTGAACCAGGGCGACACAAGGCTCTTTTAAAGACTTCAGATAGATTATCGGGTTGATTGGCGGGTAGGTGGGGGGCGGCCAGCTCTTGTAAGTGCTTGATGTCGAGCACTTCAAAGGCGCTCAGCTTCTCATAATGGGCATGAATGGGCTTGTAGCCCGTGAAATTAAAGATCAGCTTGAATCGGAGGTCGGGGCAGAGAGTTTCTTGAAGTTGGGAGTAGTAGAGAATTTCATCAGCCTCGATGGGAAGGGTTCCTCTGGAAGTAGAAGGGGCGATGAGGAAGAGGAAATCGCGAGGATAGATTTTTTTAAGCGTGGGAAGGTGGGGCAGGATCGATTGGAGAGCCTCTGGCTCTTGCGGCAGGATGATGCAGACACAATCTTGCCGAAATCGTTTGTAGAGGTTCTGGGGCGTCTGTTGTTTCCAACGGTTGTGTTGCCAAAGCCATTCGCCGGGATAGCGCTTGATGCTCTCTTGCAAGAGAGTGAGGAGGAGATTCATCATCCGAATGACCTCGATCTCCATTGGCTGAGACAAGTTGGGCCAGATGGGATCAGCATACCGAATCCGATAGCCGGTGGGTGTGCGGTGCGTCTCGGCAAAGATGATGGGGCTGTTCGTTCGATAGGAAAGGAGCGCGGGGGCGGTCGAGGTCCAAGCTCTTCGTCCGAGGAAGGGGAAGGAGTAACCACTATCTGGCATCCCTTGGTCCCCGACAATGCCGATGAAAATTCCCTTTTTCAGGCATCGAAAACCTTCGCGGATGGCATTGCGAGGAGAAATGATGCGGCCACCATTTTTTTCCCTAATTGAGAGGATCCATTTATAGAGCCGCTTATTTTTAATCGACTTGCCAATTGCAATCCCATTCATCCGGCTTGTTCCATCGAGAAAGAGCACCTCCCAATTTGACTGGTGTCCACAGAAGAAAATGATCCCTTGCCCCTTGGAGTAGAGATCAATGGCTATTTCTGGGTTTTCACAGCGGAGAACTTTTGAGAGATTTTTGTCTCTTGCTAGCTTTGGGTATTCGAGACAATTGATAGCCAAATTTTGGAACGATTTTTTGGCCATTCGGATCGTCTCTTTTTGATCGAAGGAGAGATCTGTGGCCAGCGCGATATTGCTCAGCGCCCTTTTGCGGTATTCGCGCATGAAGTAAAAGGCAATTGAGCCCAACAGGCGCCCGGTCGCTCGGATCCAAGAATAGGGCATCCAACTGAAAGGGTAGGTGACAGTCCGAATGAGGTAATAGAGAAGCCGATCTCTATCCACTGCACGCCTCGATCAGACTATTCATCTGTTTAGAATAATCGAGATGTTGCACGCTCTGGCGAATGAGCTGCGCGCTTTCTTTAGTTTTATTGCGCCGCATAGATTGCTCTAGAGAATGGGTCAAGGCATCTGGATTTAATAGGTCGGGGATCACCAGGCCATTTTCTGAGGTGAGAATCTCGGCGCCTCCATTGTGTTTTGAGGAAAGGACGAAGAGGCCCATGGCGAGCGCTTCGACGGTGACGTTGGCAAACGGATCGTAAAAGGAGGGGATGACCAGCACGTCGGCGATTTGGTAAAATGAACGGATATCGGTGCGCGGGCCAAAAAAACGGACCTGTTTTTCAAGCCCTAGCTTCACCGCTTTGGCTTGGTACAATTCCATCTGCCGATCATTGCCGATGACAGAGAAGTGGAAATCACGCCTTGCCAATCGGGATAGACCCATGAGCAGTTGATCCAATCCTTTTCGTAAATATCCATTTCCAATGAAGAGAAAATGGAACATGTTTGAATCGAGGCCTAGGGCATTGCAAGAGCGCACTTTGTTTTCTAGCCAGGTATTAAAATCGGCAGCCATCTCATGCCATTCGACACCATTATGGATCACCTGGATCTTAGAGGAGGGGGTCGAGTAGGTATTGAGGATCTCTTTTTTCACCATATTGGAGTTGGTGAATAGCTTCTTAAGTCCTTGATCCTCAAATGCTTCTTTTTCAATTTGCAAGATTTTTCGGTGCATGGGGTTCAGTAGGCAACTATAGTACTTTAATTTCCCCTCTGTGTGGATCCGGCTTTTCAAATAGGCGTCGTGAACCCCATTGCCTGCTCGGATATGGGTCTGCTTTCGATTCCGGTCCATGCCGAAGATGAGCTCTGCCGGATGATTTTTCAGCCACTCTTGCACAAAGCCATCGAACTGTTCCATCCGCAAAAATGCAGGCCAAGAGGCGGTTTTTAACGGGTAAACGGAGATGAGGCCATCTTGTTCTGGGGCATTCGATGTACCGGTTGTGAGGATGCTGACTCGATTGCCCCGTTCAACAAAAGCCGACGCAATCCGCCCTGCTGCCTTTTCCAGTCCGCCCCGGTTTCTCGCTCTCGATTTTAGTAAGACTATATGCATTAGTTTAGATTTGTCGGCGTCACCGAGATTGCATTGGCCTGGAGCTCGATTTTTAACGAGAGCTTTTTGTGATTCGGCGTATACAATCGGAAACGGTTCATGTAGCTGCGGAAGCGGTTGCGTAAGTACTCTTCGCGAAGGTTGGGCTGCACATCGGCCAGCTCATCATTCGATTCAGACATCACTTTCGCGACATACCGATTCTCAAGCTCATGAGGATACATGAATTGGGCGTTCCATAGAAGAGTTTCCCGTTCCGATTTTGGAACAGCGATCACCACAATCTGAAGCATGTCTTTGACCGTTTCCAAAAACAGGCGGCTAACCCCTTGCGCGTAGAGAGGAGCGGTGATCATTTTGATCCCATTTTTTTTCACGATGAACTCGTTCGCCGCAAGGCTGTAGGTATCGGGATTCAACGTATTGCTATATTTCGGTGGGAAAAAGACGGTGACCGGGATTGAGGCGCCGATGGGGAGGAGATCTTGGCGAGAAAAATCGATACGGAGAGCCTTTGATTGGGGATCATCAATTTCAATGGGGGTTTCTGACAGTTGTTGGAGTGAAATCTTTTTCCACGAATTGGGAACAAAAAAGCTCACCTCGTCGATTTGCCCCTCTTTTTTATTTGCACTCAGGGCGTCGAGCTCGGCTCTGGACACATCGCCCAGGTTGAACGTCAGCTTGAGACCACGGGCTTTCAACCGTTTCACCGACTCTTCTGGGCCATTGACGGTCATCTGGAGTTGATAGGGCCACACATCGAGAAATTGGTAGCCCTTTGGTGCCTCGCCGATGGGCTGCATCACCAAAACAGGGATTTTTTCCGTGACCAGTTTGCTCTGTTTGATGATCATCTGGAAGGGGGCCACGCGGGAAATCGATTTTGAAAGATCCAGCTCCGGATTCAAACTCACCAGATTCTTTTTAGAAATAGAGGCGATCCATTCATCTGGTTTCCCCGCTGCATCGATCCACACCTCCAAATCTTTTCCCGAGAGGTCGTCAAGCGCCGACTTATTTCCGGTGACAGTCATCGAAATCCGTTTATTTAAATAGCCATTGACCTGCATCCCTTCAATCGTTTTTTCAGAAGGGAGATTGAGTGCCTTCACAGGGACATTGTGGACAATTTTAGTCACTGTCATCGAATGGTTGACCACCATCCAAATAATCATCGCCAAAATAAGCGACGCCAGTTTGCGCTGCCAGTTTTCAATGAAGAGGCGGATCAATAGGCTTTTCATGAATGGATCCCGCTGTTCTTAACGAAGAGATGTGAGGGGATTTTTCTGCAGATTTTTAGTACGTTCACGTTCTTAGCCATTCGAATAGGTTAAATTTGGAAGGGATCTTGCCTCTTATTGGAGGATTGAAAATACTACGGATGATCCCTTTGAACCGGTCGATTTTTATCCCGCGGGTCATGATTCCCTCACGCGCAATCGAAACTTTTCCCGCCTCTTCGGAAACCACAATCACCAACGAATCGGTCATGTGGCTCAACCCCAAGCCGGCTCTATGTCGTGTGCCCATCGATTTCGCCAACTGCGTCGAGTCTTCCGCGAGGGGCAGAATCACAGCGGCTGCCAAGATATTCTTATCTCGTAAAATCACGGCCCCATCGTGCAGAGGAGTGTTGGTGGAAAAAATCGTCTCTAAAAGCTCCGGTGAAAATTCACCATTTACCAACACCGCTTTTTGTGCATAGTCTTCTAAAGAATCCTCATTTTCGATGGCAATTAGAGCACCGATCCTCTTTTCTGCCATCCGGTACACCGAATTGGCCAAATGGTCTAAAAATTTATCAAATTCGGTCACTTCCCGATATTTCTTGCTCTTCAGACTCAACTTTGAAAGAGCCATCCGAAGCTCGGGCTGGAAGATGATGATCACGGCAATCACGACCACGTTGCCGATTAAAACAAGAATCTTATGTAAGACGGGCAGATTGAGCCAACTAGAGGTGGCCAAGATCAATAAAAAGGCGGAGAATCCGATGACTAGATCCATCGATTTCGTATTCCAGAAAAATGAAAGCAGGTAATTGAGCATGATCGCGATGATCATGACCTCGATGAAGGGAGTGATCGTATGCAGAAAAGCCATAAACTCACGCAGGTTAGCGCGACATGGATTTTATACCAATGGAAAAACATTGGCAAATAAGAAATTAATTTCTTGTACTGAAGGCGTAGACGCAGCAGAAAATTGCGATCGCAATCCAGCTGATGGTAAGAAATTTGGGAATAAATGTATCGTGCCGTTTACGTTCTTGAGGAATTGCAAAGGCATGGAAGGAGTGTGCCGATTCTGGAAGGGGATCTGATGGAAGGCTATGTTTGAGAAGATCTTTGATCGAATCCCATGTTGTTTCATCATTAACTATTTGAGTCGAGGCCCGCATCCATGCCGGTGGCATAGCGGAGCTCGTAATAAGCGGCGATAAGATCGAAACTGGCTCGATTCCTAAGATTCTTAGCCAGAGAGAGTTGGTTGACAGAATCGCGGTATTCTAGAGTGGAAATACGACCATATTCAAGCTTTTCTTGTGCCTGGTCTCTAGCCTGCTCGGCCAAAAGAACCGCTTCATTGGCCGATAGATAGGAAAAAATTGAATCTTCGAGCTGATAGAGGCCGTTGCGGATCTGCACCTCGATCCGCTGATACTCCTGATCGTACATCAATCGGGAGGCAGAGCGCTGCGACCTGGCTTCTCGGATTTCGTGCTCCCGTAGCATGCTATCGAACAGGTTCCAACTCAGTTGGATCCCCGCTGACCAATGAAACTCTTCTTTTAAAAAAGAATCCATGCCCAGAATCACGTCATTGTACGAATAGCGGACATAGCCACCCACTTGCGGAAGATACGTTCCCTGTTTTTTCTTCACATTCTGATCGGCTACTCCCACGAGGAGTTTTTTACTGGCCAAGTCGGGTCGAAGATCGATGGCGGTCGCCAAGTATTCGTTCACCTCTTGCTCAGAAAATAAAACCAATTTGCGCGCCTGGTCGATCTTTTCGATATGCCGCACAAAATCTTGCGTCGAAGAGAACCAACCAGTGCGATAGTGGAATTTTTTCTCCACCTCTTCCATCTTGATCGTCAGTTCAGGGATCGAATGGAGAGGAACCCGGTATTGGGCTAGCCGGATCTGCGACTCCAAGAGGGGATCGACTCCTAAATTCAAGATGAGGGCGTTGCGTGCGTTTTTCAACGCCCGAAGCGATGAGTAATACTCTGAGATCGCATTGGCCACAGCCGTTTTATTCTGGTTGACCTCGAATGGGGTTGACCCTCCCGCTTCAAGCCGATTTTGTTCCTTTTCCAGGGCGTAGGTCAGATACTCCACATTTTCCCGGTTGATCTCCACAGAAACTTCTGTCGAAACTGCCGCATAATAACTATCTCGGACAGCGCGGAGCAGCTCATTTTTCGTATTGGCCTGATCAAAGCGGACTGCCTGGGCCTCTAAATTGCTAGACTTGAGGCTATAGATGAGATTCGTGGAGAAAAGGGGCTGGTTGAGTTGGAGAATCGTGCTATAGCCTCTGTGGCTAAAGAGAAAATCGGAAGAAAATACGTTGAAGAAGAGCTCTTTTTTATCAATATCCCGAAATTCGGCATAGAAATGGACGGCGGGGAGCCACTTCGAAACGGCCTGATTCTTCCTCTCCTTGGCCTGCACCGTCGACTCGCGAGCGATCAAAAACTGCTTGTTATACTCCAGCGCAATCTCCTCCGCGCCATTTAGCGTCAAGCAATTGAGAGAAAATTCTGCGTTCGCGCAAAAGGGGAGAATGGAGAGGAGCAAAAGTGTTTTCAGGTCCATAGGTTCCCTATAACATCATTGACTTTTAAAAAAAATTGAAGAAAAATAGATGCTATGGATATTCTCCTTCTTTCTCGTATTCAATTCGCTCTAAACATCTGCTTCCACTACCTCTACCCGCCGATTAGCATTGGTCTTGGCCTCATGCTCGTCATCATGGAAGGGATGTACCTAAAAACCAAAGAGATCAAATACAAAGAGATGACTTCTTTCTGGATCAAGATCTTTTCCCTTACCTTTGCACTCGGCGTAGCGACAGGTCTTGTTCAAACCTTTGCATTCGGAACCAATTGGGCCCGCTATTCCCGATTCGTTGGCGACGTATTTGGAAGCGCTCTGGCGGCAGAGGGGACCTTTGCCTTCTTTCTTGAATCAGGCTTCTTGGGCGTTCTCCTCTTTGGCTGGGAACGGGTCGGTCCCAAAATCCACTACTTCTCCACCATCTGCGTGGCGCTAGGCGCCCACTTCAGTGCTGTCTGGATCATCGTGGCCAACTCCTGGATGCAAACACCCACCGGATTTCGGATTGAAGACTCTCCGACAGGCCCCCGTGCAGTGATCACCAACTTCTGGGAAATGGTCTTCAACCCCTCCACCCTTGATCGATTGGAGCATGTGCTCATTGCCTGTTGGCTCACGGGTGCTTTTTTCGTCATCAGCGTGGCCGCCTACTACCTTCTCAAACAAAAACACCAGTCGATTGCCCGCTCTATGATGCGCATCGGACTCATCGTCGCCTTCGTCTGCTGCATCCTTCAGCTATTCTCTGGCGATGATAGCGCCAAATTAGTCGCCAAACACCAGCCTGCTAAACTTGCCGCATTCGAAGGAGTGTACAAAACCGGTCCCAAGACACCGATCTCCGTGATTGGATGGGTCGATAAAGAAAAACAAGAGGTCCATTCGCTCTCGATCCCCGGCGGACTTAGCTTTTTAACCTATGGCAACGTTGAACAACCGGTGCAAGGACTCGACCAGATCCCACGCGATGAATGGCCCAATGTCCCCCTTGTCTTCCAAACCTACCACCTCATGATCATGATGTGGTTTCTTATGTTTGCATTGGCCATTTTGGGTGTCTGGTTCTTCTTCAAAGGGACGCTCGATCAAAAACGGTGGCTCCTATGGCCCATGGTCTTCTCAGTCATCCTGCCCCACATTGCGCAGCAAGCGGGCTGGATCTCGGCAGAAGCAGGGCGTCAACCTTGGATTGTGTGGAAAGTGCTCCGAACGAGCGAAGGAGTGTCCACCACGATACAGCCAGGGCAAGTACTCGGCTCTGTCACCATGTTCGTCTTCATTTACCTACTCCTCTTTGCCCTCTTCCTCTTCCTGCTCGATCGAAAAATCAAACATGGTCCCGAAGAAGTGCGCTCCAAATACGACGACCAGATCTACCGAACACCTTACCCCACTAACCCGGCAGACAAATAGGGGACAAACAAATGGCGCTAGCGAGGCAAAGCCAGATCAAAGTAAAATGGTCCGAACGACGAGGACATAGCCCGAAGGGCGCTAGGCCGAGGAGGCTGCGGATACACGAAGAAGGTCCAGGCGGACCTTCGAAGCGAGAAGCAGATGAGCAAAGCGAATCGGCCCCGGAGGGGATTGATATGGCAAAGCCGCAGCAAGCCATTTGTCACGTATTTGAATGCCGGGTTAGTAAACCCCAACTCTAAGGAGCCCCATGTCGTTCGAAGTTCTCTGGTATATCGTCATCGGAGCCGCCATGCTCTTCTACACCGTGCTCGATGGTTTCGATCTCGGCGTCGGGGGACTCCACCTCTTTGCTCGCACAGACGAGCAACGGCGCATTTTTCTCAATGCCATTGGCCCCGTCTGGGATGGCAATGAAGTGTGGATTGTCGTCGTTATGGGAGCGCTTTTCGCCGGATTCCCAGGCGCCTATGCCTCTCTCTTCTCCGGATTCTACAGCCTCCTCATGTTCCTCATCGCAGGGCTTATGTTTCGGGCCGCCGCGATCGAATTTCGGAGCAAACGGGATTCCAAGCGCTGGCGCGCCATCTGGGATATTGCCTTTGCCCTCTCCTCCATTCTTGTCGGCCTTGTCCTCGGTATCATTCTCGGCAATGCCGTCCAAGGGATCCCTATCGACGCCAACCAAAACTTTGCCGGCCATTTCTCCGACTTTCTCCGACCTTATCCCATCATTGTCGGCATTACCTCAATGGCCCTCTTCACCATGCACGGCACCATTTACCTCGCCATGAAAACAGAAGGGGAGACCCATGAAATTGTCCGCCGCTGGATCACCCCCGCCATCCTCTCCTTCATCATCTGGTATGCCATCACCACAGTCGCCACGTTCATTTACCAGCCCCACATGCTTCAACGCTTTCTCGCTAAACCCCAACTCAGCATCTTCCCCGTCCTTGCCCTCCTAGCGATCCTCAATATCCCTTACCAAGCCCGCAAAAATAACCATGGCTGGGCCTTTATCTCCTCTTGCCTCTCCATCGTCCTTCTCCTCATTCTCTTTAGCCTGGGTACATTTCCATTCTTCGTCTACTCCACTCTCAATCCCGCCTATAGCCTCACCATCTACAACACCGCCTCCACGCACAAAACGCTTGGCATCCTCCTCATTATCGTCGGCATTGGCATTCCGCTTGTCCTTGCCTACGGCTTTTGGGTCTACCGCATCTTCCGCGGCAAAGTTCGTCTAGATAAATCGAGTTATTGACTTAGTAATTATAGCTTGGCCTAGCTAAAATTTAGCCGGAGATTTTCATGCAAAAGGCAGATTAAACTCAACGAGATTAAGTTCTTGGAAACCCCACCACTGCCTTATAGCAAAGCAGCAAGTGGGAGACGCCATTCATGGCGCGGTGGGGTTTGGATTCGCCTGGCAGATGGTAGCGAGAGGCGATGAGATCTTTAGAAAAGCCCGTTTCCCACGGGAAGGGGCCTTGACCCAGTTTGGCCCGGTCGATTGCCAGGGCCCAATACATTGAGGCGAGATCTAGCCAATGGTAGGGCCAGCTCAAGAGCTCCTGTGTGTCAGAGTCGATGAGTTGAGAAAAAAAGACCCGATCAAAGGAGGGATTTTGACAGATGAAAACGGCCTTCTTTCTCCGAACGCCAAGCTGTGTAAATGAATCGATGATGTGTTGAGACACATTTCGAGGAGTACGGCCCTGTGAGACTTCCTCCCACTGAAACCCATTGATCCGCAAACTTTCTTGGTCGCTCTTTTCCCAGGCTTCAATGGGCTGAGCAATCAATGACTCATACGCCTCTTTCACCTCGCCAGTTTGCAGATCAACCACCTTGTAGGCGATCTCCAAAATGCGATGAATTTGCGAGTTTAACCCATTTGTTTCTGTATCGAGAAATATACCAAGCACAAGGACCCCAAGAAGTCCATTAGATCAATTGTGCTTGGTTTTTTCAAGTTATTTATATAAGACTGGCTGCGGTTTTACCGAATCTTTTGAAGTATTTTTATAGATGTGGTATTGTTTGTGTCCTCAGAGGATGTTATGTCACTGCCACCGCAGAAGTTTCGGGAGATTGTTTTCCAGCTCCTTTACAGTCAAGACGTTGAGCCAATTGATCCAAAAGAGATGATTCCGTTCATGATGCATGAGCTGAAGGTCACAAAACGGTCGATGACGGATGCTCATGCTCGTGCCATAGCCGTGTTGGAACAGCTGGGCCCCATTGATGAGAAAATTAAAGCATCCTCTACTGAATATTCGTTTGAGCGGATCTCTCGCGTAGAAAAGAATATTCTTCGGCTCGGGGTATTTGAGCTGCTCCACGATGAGACCTTGCCGCCGAAAGTGGCCATTGCGGAGGCTATTCGACTCTGCCGAAAATTCGGCACGCCGGAAAGTGCCCAGTTTGTCAATGCAATCTTAGACGATATCTACAAAAAAATGGCGCCGTGTGAACATTCAAACCAACCGGTCACTGTCTGAGTTTTCCACATTTGGAATTGGCGGACCCATCCGATATTTTTCTGAAATTCGTACGGAAGAAAAGGCGGTCGAGGCGTTCGCTTGGGCAAAAGAAAACAAAGTGCCTGTTCTCGTCATCGGCAAAGGATCCAATTGTCTATTTGATGATGCTGGATACGATGGCCTCGTTCTCTTAAATAAAATCGACTTTTGCCAGTTTCATGAATTAGATGTACATGTGGGCGCAGGATATAGCTTTTCACTGTTGGGAGTGCAAACGGCGCGGCGTGGGCTATCAGGGCTTGAATTTGCCTCGGGTATTCCCGCCTCAGTTGGCGGAGCCGTATTTATGAACGCCGGCGCGAATGGAAAAGAAATTTGCGAATCTCTACAATCGGCTGTTTATTTGCACGAATCGGGTGAAAGACGGGAATATCTCACATCGGAATTGAAATTTAGTTACCGCACTTCACTCTTCCAATCGATGAAGGGGTGTATTTTGTCGGCAACATTTCACCTGACCCCCGCTTCAGAGGCCCGAAAAAAACAGTTGGAGATCATCGATTATAGAATGAAGACACAGCCGTACAAAGATAAAAGCGCGGGATGTATTTTTCGCAATCCTGGCAATGGTGTGACTGCTGGGGCATTGATCGACCAGTGCGGCCTCAAAGGGTTGTCTGTAGGCGGCGCAAAAGTCTCTGAAATGCACGCCAACTTTATCGTGAATGCCAACCGGGCGACGGCGAAAGAAGTATTGGAGCTCGTCGCACAGGTCCAATTGCGTGTACAAGAAAAAACGGGCATTCATCTAGAACCAGAAGTTCGGGTCATCACCTCATGAAAAACGACTTTCGAGCCGATCTTCACTCTCATACCCACTGCTCTGACGGGTCCGACTCTCCAACCGAGCTTTTGCATAAAGCTAAAGAAGCCGGGCTGCAGGGGCTTTCCATCACTGATCACGATACACTCGATGCCTATACTCCGGAGCTATTTGCACTGGCTGAAGAATTAGGTATCCGGCTCTTGCCTGGAATCGAGCTCTCTTCTGAGCAAGAGCAAGCTTCCGTTCATGTGTTGGGTTATGGGATCGATCTCCACTCAAAACCACTGCGCACCTTCTTACAGGACATGATCCGGAGACGGACTGAGCGGAACCGAGCCATGTTGGAAAAACTCAAAAAGCGGGGCATGCCGATTGAAGAGGCTGAACTTCTCGCCTTTGCTGAAAAACAATTTTCCGGGCGCACCATTGGTCGTCCCCACATCGCGCAGCTGATGGTGAACAAAGGATTTGTCCAAGCGCCGCAAGAGGCCTTTGATCGTTTTTTACAGGAGGGGGCCTGTTGTTTTGTCGCGGGGATTAAATACTCGCCACTGGATGTGATTGAGCAAATCCATCTGGCCGGCGGCAAAGCAATCCTTGCACACCCCCATTTCTTGCGCCGGGGCGCCTTTTTAAAACAGCTCCTCAGCCTTCCGCTCGACGGGTTAGAATGTTATTATGGCACGCTCTACAAAGAGCAAGAACGACCTTGGGTAGAAATCGCCAAAGAAAAAGGGTGGATTGCAACCGGCGGCTCCGATTACCACGGCAAGATCAAGCCCCACATCTCGCTCGGTTGTTCGTGGGTCGGTCTTGAAACCTTCAACTTGTTATCCAAAAAAGACTAGGACTGCGGGGTCGATTGACCCATTGGTAGTGGCACACGTGCCAATCGGTTAACGTTTGGACAAATTGCAGTATCGCTTCCATTTCTCGAAGTCCTTCCTCATGTCCTGGGTAGCAAGTGATCGAGATCGCTCCATCGGGAGCTAAAATTGACAAACATTTCTGAAGCGTGTCGAGGGTCGATTCGGTTTGGGTCGTCACTGCTTTATTACCACCCGGCAAATAACCTAAATTGAACACAATCAGCCGTGGAGGGTGGGGGAGGGGAACCTGTAAAATTTCCGCATGTGATCGAAGGTGGAGCGTCGGTTGGTTACCCGCCCGCAATCTGGTGGCCGCGATCGCCTCAGGCTGGATATCAAACCCAATTACCCCTGCTCCGAGGGCGCAAAGCAGGGCCGTATCATGTCCATTGCCGCAGGTCATATCGATCGCAAGATCTCCGGGACGCAGATGGGCTCTCCACAGATCATGGGCATAGGTGATGTGAGGCGAAAAAAGTTTTCTCATTTCGGAAGACAGTATACACTAGTTCCCCATATGAAAACATGTGATGTTCTCATTATCGGCTGCGGGATTGCCGGCGCGTCGGCGGCCCTGATGCTCGCTAAAAAAGGGTTACACGTCCACCTTCTCTCTGCGGGAAACACGAAATTCGACAGTAATTCGGCCTGGGCGCAGGGGGGAATCGTTTACTCTGGCGAAAACGACTCCACAGATCTATTAACGAAAGATATTTTAGAAGCGGGGGCAGGGCTTTGCAACCCAGCAGCTGTCGAACAACTCGCTCGTCTAGGCCCGCCGCTCGTCAAACAGTTCCTCATCGATCAAGTAGGGGTCCTCTTCGATTCAAATTTGACTGAAGAAGCGGCCCATTCGGTTCCTCGGATTTTACATCACAAAGACCAAACGGGTCTAGCCATCATGAGAAGTCTCTTTGAGGAGTTGACTAGACACCCCAACATTGCACTTCACTTCGGTGTCGCCGTCGATCTCATCACCCTTTCTCACCACTCCAAGAATCCGACCGATATCTATGCGCCACCTACTTGCGTGGGCGTCTATGTATTTGAAAATAACAAGATAAAAACCGTCTTTGCAAAGGAGACGATTCTGGCCACCGGGGGACTCGGAGAGGTATTTCTCCACACCTCCAATCCAAAAGAGGCCCGTGGCGATGGGATCGCGATGGCTTTTCGGGCAGGCGCTAGAGTGATGAATCTGGAATACGTGCAATTTCACCCAACGACCCTATACGTGCCCGCTGAACGGCGCTTCCTTCTCTCCGAAGCATTGCGAGGGGAGGGGGCCCGATTGCTCGATGTCCGTTTCCAACCATTCCTCCATAAATACCATGAAAAAAAGGAGCTTGCGCCTCGAGATGTCGTTTCACGAGCCATCTTTTCCGAAATGGTTCGCACTTCTGCAGACCACCTCTGGCTCGACATCACAGACAAAAAAAAGCATTGGATCAAAGATAGGTTCCCTTCAATTTTCGCCCATTGTGAAGAAAAGGGATTCGATCTTTCGTCCGAACCGGTTCCCATTGTTCCTGCGGCGCACTACAGCTGCGGCGGTATTGCAGTTGATCTCAATGGAAAAACAACGATTCATCGGCTGAGGGCCATCGGCGAAGTTTCCTGTTCGGGACTGCACGGAGCCAATCGGCTAGCCTCCACCTCTTTACTCGAAGGGCTCGTATGGGCCAAAACCGCCACAGATGATCTTCTCTCCTCTTGGCACGACAGATCTGACTATTTCCCTCCCATCGAACCGTGGCAAATGAGCCATGAAAAAGTCGACGGAGCTCTCATCCAACAAGATTGGATGACTATCAAGCAAACCATGTGGAACTATGTGGGCCTTTGTCGCGACTCCAACCGGCTTCGCCGGGCCTTAAAAATGCTCCGTGAACTCCAATGGGAGATTGAGCAGTTTTATGAACGGGCGGTCCTCACCCCCGAACTCATCGGCCTCCGCAATGGGGTCTTAACGGCCCTTCTCATAGCCCAGGGGGCCTGGCGAAACCGCACTTCCCGCGGCTGCCACTACCGTATTAACTAGCCTTGCTCAGATTTCGTCGATGGCGTATCATAGCTTTGCTTTAAATTTGGGGTGTTAGCTCAGTTGGTTAGAGCGCCACGTTGACATCGTGGAGGTCGGTTGTTCGAGTCAACTACATCCCAATAACTGTAAAATTTTCTTTGGAAACTATTCGACGTACAGCGGTAGCCGTTGCTGCCGCAGCCATTTCTGAGATCATGCCCGGCTCCGAGCTATTGGGTGGCGGGGAGACAAGCACCGGTTTCTTCTATCAATTCTTTTATTCACACCCCCTCCCTCCAGAGATCAATAAAATGCTTGAAGAGCGGATGAGGCAACTCATCAGGGAAGATCGACCGATTCGGGAAATGGACATGGTCGCCTGTAGCGCCGCCGAGCTGTTTCGAAAAGAAGGGCATTCCGCCGCCGTCAATACACTGGAAGATGCCGAGCCCAAAGAGTTAGTCTCTGTCCTCAAGTTGGGTAATTTTTACGACCTTCAATCGGGCCCTTTCTGCCCTTCGATCCGTGAGATCGGTGCCTTTAAGATCACAGGCTGGAAATTTTTAGGAGATGGCGAGTACCGGATCGAAGGGTGTGCGTATAGATCCAAAGAAGAATTAAAACTATTTTTACGTAAGCTCTCAAAATACGAAGACCAAAATCACATTGCCCGGGGTAGCCAGCTCCAATATTGGCAAAACTCTTCCGACGGGCTCCTCTGGCTTCCATTGGGATTGAAGGCTCGAAGAGAGGTCATCAAAAAAATTGTAGATGTCCTTTGCGCCTCCTCCAAAGAAGTGAGGGGGACTGAAAAAGCGGTGTCCCGGTATGAGATGCAAGGCTCAATCTGGCAGCTTGTGGAACGGGTGGCCGATCCAGAAGGGGACTGTGGTCTTTTGGAGGAGGGGTGCCAAAGCTACGTTGAGCAAACAATTTACTGTTCAGAGCAAGATTTGAAAGATCGGCTATCTTCTCTCTTGCAATTGATCCATAAAACACTTATTATTTTAGGCTTTCCATCAAGTATAGGTCTGCGTGGCCGAAGGCTTGGTGGGAAAGGCTTGAAACTGTTAGAGCAGGCGCTGTCTGCAGCGGGATTACAGGCCAATTTTAAGGCGGATGAAAGAGACGCATTGAGATTGGAATGGACCGTAGAAGACGGTCTGGGACGCCACCATCCGGTCATGGAACTGAGACTGGAGCCAAGACTGGCATGGAAGGCAAGTATTGAAAGAATACTAGCGCTTTTGTTAGAACAGACTGAACCGAAAAGCAGGACTTTCGAACTTGAGAATTAACAGAGAAATTCGAGCAGACAAGCTGCGCGTCATCACAGAGGGTGGCGAACAGTTGGGAATATTAACTCTTCGCGATGCGTTAGCGAAAGCGGAAGAGATGGGACTGGATCTAGTGGAGATTGCCCCTACGGCTAAACCGCCGGTGGCAAAGATCATCGACTACGGAAAATTCCGGTACCACCAAGCAAAGAAAGAGAAAGAAGGAAAAAAAGCGCAAGTTCAGATCAAAGTCAAAGAGATCAAGCTAAAGCCGAATATCGATACGCATGATCTCGAGACCAAAATGAAGAGGGCCCGAGACTTCCTCCTAAAAGGGAATAAAGTCCGCCTGACGATCGTATTTCGTGGACGCGAAATGCTCCACATCGATCTCGGCGAGAGGGTCGTTCAGCAGTTTTGCCAAGATCTGGCCGACGTATCTACCGTCGAAGCGCCACCAAAATTATTGGGCCGCGCGATGTCCACCGTGCTTGCACCGAGTGGAAAGCGGCCGAAACCCGCAATGGCAGAGAGCCTTGCGAAAAAATCAGGAGAATAACCGTGCCTAAAATGAAAACCCGTAAGGCCATGAAGGCCAGATTTAAAGTGACGGCAACAGGGAAGCTCAAAAGAATGAGCCCCGGACGTCGCCACATGCTTACAAAAAAGAGCGCCAAGAGAAAGAGAAGCCTTGGAAAACCCAAGCTTGTCGATAAAGGCCAAGTTAAAATGTATCGTGATTTGATCGGCGCATAAGGAGCACCTAAAAATGGTTAGAATTACAAACTCAGTTGCAGCCCGTAGACGCACCAAGAAGCTCTTGAAGCGCTGCAAAGGTTTTTACGGAGACCGCAAAAACCACTTGAAACTCAGCAAAGATGCATTGATGTCTGCGCTGGCATTCAATTACAAACACCGAAAACTTCGCAAGCGAGATTTCCGCAGCCTTTGGATCGTCCGAATTGGCGTTGCCGCGAAAATCAACGGCTTGTCTTACAGCAAGCTGATGAATGGCTTGAAAAAAATGGGCTGCACAATCAACCGAAAGATTCTTTCGGAACTTGCGATTCGTGATCCAGGCACATTCAGCACAATTGCTGGCATGGCGAAGCAAAAGCTCGCTGCATAAACATTCGGCTTTGAGTACATAGAGCATGTCGCTTTCCGATAAAATTGGGTCGCTTCGACAAAGTTTTCTCGATGAGCTCAAAGCCGCCTCTTCTTCCAAAGATTTAGAATCCCTCAAAGTCAAATATCTCGGCAAAAAAGGGCCCATCGTTAGCCTCATGCTGGAGCTCAAATCGTGCTCGCAAGAAGAGAGGCCCCACCTCGGCAAACAGATCAACGATCTCAAAGAAGAGCTTGAGCTGCATTGCAATCATAGCCTTGCCCGCGTTAAGACACAGGAACTCGACCACCAATTTTCCCTGGAGTGGCTAGATCCCACCCTTCCCGGGCGCAAACAATACCAAGGTCGCCTTCACCCCATCTCCCAAATGCGCCAGAGGATTCTCGACATCTTCATTGGCATGGGCTTCTCCGTCCAGCTGGGTCCCGATGTAGACACCGACTATTACAACTTTGAAGGGCTTAACTTCCCGAAAGATCATCCTGCGAGAGACATGCAGGACACCTTCTATCTCAGCCCGGAGCTTCTCCTCCGCACTCACACTAGTAACGTCCAAATTCACGTCATGGAAAACTCTCCTCCTCCCATTCGGATTGTTGCCCCTGGTCGCACCTTTCGCAATGAGAATATCTCGGCTCGGTCCCACGTCTTCTTCCACCAAGTAGAAGGCTTTTATATCGATCAAGGGGTTACCTTCGCCGACCTCCTCGCCACCCTCGAGGAATTTCTCTCCAAGCTCTTCGGCGAGAAAGTATCTACCCGTTTCCGTCCCAGCTACTTTCCCTTCGTTGAACCGGGCTTAGAAGTGGACGTTCGTTA
>Ga0334722_10001545_pt1 | contig 28481 bp, 26 predicted proteins | sample C3_bottom_MG_FD_207210 | JGI IMG/M metagenome (GOLD analysis project Ga0334722, IMG submission 207210) | Sediment microbial communities from Yellowstone Lake, YNP, Wyoming, USA - C3_bottom | ecosystem: Environmental > Aquatic > Freshwater > Lake > Sediment | place: USA: Wyoming | collected... | reverse complement strand
TGTGAACGAAGCCGATCCGGCTTTCGCAGATGAGCACCCGAACGGCACGCACTGGAAGGATGCCGAAGGGAAATGGTGCTTCGTCGCGTTCGTCGGGTGGGACGATGAGCGCCGCGTTAACGTGCACCGCAGCGGCCTCGACTGGAATGCCTACTGGTGGTTTGCCTGCGTGCGCAAGTAGTTTGAACCCTTTCTTGGGTTGCCGGTGTCTCTTCATGAGGCATCGGCTTTTTTGTTTAATAATATACGATATATCGTATATTATTTGTATAATCCCAAGGTATTTTTAATCATCTTATTCAAACTGAATTCGGTTTCTATTTTCTTTTTTAAATTCTCTCCGAGTTTTTTCCGCAAATCTTGATTTTCAAATAATTTAATCAGAGCAGAGAGGAGAGCTTCGGGGTTTTCTTTTTCCACCAGAATACCACTAACATTATTTTCTATAATTTCTGGTATGCCCCCAACCGAAGTTGCGATGACTGGAAGACCCGCAAGCCCGGCTTCGAGTGGAGCATAGGGCATCGCTTCTGAACGAGAGGGTAGTACAAAAATATCAAATGTAGAGAGGAGTGAACGTGCGTTATCAATAAATCCTCTGAAAATTACGGAGCTTGAAATATCCATATTTTTAGCCATATTTTGGAGATTTTCTCTTTCCTCTCCTCCGCCGATGATTATTAATTTTGCCGAATGTTTTTTTATAAATTCGCTCCAAGCTGTGAGCAAAATATCCAAACCCTTTACTTTGTGCAGTTCGGCAATAGTCCCAACGGTGAAGGTTTTATCCTTCCGAATGTCAAGGTTGAACCTTGACATGCCGTTCCTAATTACAATCAATTTATTTTTTATGAAAGGCCAATTTGAAACATCTTTCTTGGTTTTTTCTGATACGCAAATAATTTCATGAGAGAAGAGGAGTGTGAGCCAAACGAAAAATTTAATAATTATTTTCTGATACTCTGGCCGAGGCTCATTGAAGGCCCAACCGTGCGCAGTGAAGATAATTTTCTTAACTCCTGCGATGCGTCCGGCCATTCCACCCAAGCCTCCCATCTTCGAACTATTGATATGAAAGACATCTGGGTCTTCCTCGTCTAAAACTTTTATAATTTGGAAGAAAGATGAGATTTCTTTGGACAGAGATATGTCGCGTTCCATGGTGTCTAGGGGAATGACTCTTATATTTTCTTTCTCCAACTTTTCTATGAGTGAACCATTACCCCCACACATCACCACTGCTTCATGTCCAGAGTTCTTCGCTCCAACGGCCATGTCGAACACATATCTCTGGGCTCCGCCGAAATTCGACTTGGTGATGCCATAAAGTATCTTCATATAGCCATTATATGGATTTTGGTGTATAATGCACGAAATATGAAGTCTCTCAAAAGCGACGGCCGATGGGTTCTCTTCTTCGGCGACATCTCATTTTTCATCATTTCCCTTTGGCTTTCTCTGGTTTTGCGTAATTTCTCTATCCCAAGTGGGGAGGTTTTTCTCACTCACTTTGTACCCTTTAGTGTGCTCTTTGTAGTTTGGGTTATGGTTTTCTACATCGCTGGTTTGTATGAGAGACACATCATCATTCTCTGGTCTAAATTACCGTCCCGAATTATAAACACCCAACTCGTGAACGCCGGACTCGCAGTACTCTTCTTTTATTTTATTCCTTTGTTCGGCATTACTCCGAAAACAATTTTGTTTATTTATCTGATTGTCTCATCATTCATTATTTTCTTCTGGAGAGCCTACGGATACTTCCTCATAAGCGCAGGACAATCTATCGAATCTCTACTCATAGGCAGCGGGGAAGAAATGAAGGAATTGTTCAATGAGGTGAACGGCAATCCGCTCTACAGTATTCACTTCGCTTCGTGTGTGGATTTGGACAAGATGGATGATACAGGATTTGTAGATGAGATAGTTTCCAAAGCTTACTCCGACGAAGTTTCTCTCATCGCCATAGATTTGGCCAATAATAAAGTTGAACCAATTCTGCCCAGTCTCTACAATCTGATTTTCTCCAAGATTCAATTTATAGATATGCACAAATTGTACGAAGACATATTCAATAGAGTGCCGCTTTCTCTCCTCAAATATAATTGGTTTCTAGAAAATATCTCAGCTTCATCCAGACAAACTTATGATGTGCTCAAACGTTTGATGGATATTATCCTTTCTATTCCTCTTTTTATTATATTAATAATCGTTTATCCATTTATTTTCATCGCGATTAAACTCGAAGATGGTGGTCCGATTTTCATCAATCAAGAACGCATAGGTCAAGGGAATAAAATAATGAAGATTGTGAAGTTTCGAAGCATGACCTCGAATGATAATGGTCAGTATGGAAAGGATGGAACGACCGAATTGAAGGTGACAAAAGTCGGGGCCTTTCTTCGCAAATCTCGTTTGGATGAATTTCCTCAACTCTGGAATGTTATCCATGGAGACATTTCCCTCATCGGCCCACGTCCAGAACTGCCTTCATTGGTTAAGCTCTACAACACGGAGATTCCTTACTACAACGTGCGTCACCTCATCAAACCAGGGCTTTCTGGTTGGGCGCAGATTTATGGTGAACACGGACATCATGGAGTGGCCACAGAAGTTACCAAGGAGAAACTTTCGTACGACCTCTATTACATAAAAAATCGTTCCTTTCTACTTGATTTAAAAATCGCTTTGCGTACTATAAAGACTCTAGTATCTAGAGAGGGTATATAAAAATGAAATCCAAAAAACATATCGTCATATCGATTCTCCTCCTCATCGTATTTGTGACGCTGGGATTTTTCTTAACCAAGGGTTATAAACCGTTCAAGTTTGGACTCGACCTCGTCGGAGGAACAGAGTTGGTCTATAAAGCTGATACTTCCAAAGTAGATAACATCGGTGATGCGATGAATAGTTTGAAGGATGTAATAGAGAGACGGGTAAATATTTTTGGCGTTTCTGAACCAATTGTACAGACCGAGAGTGCCGGTATAGTTTCTGGAAACAAAGAAGAACGACTCATCGTTGAACTTCCTGGAGTAACAGATATAGATCAGGCCATCGCGCTCATCGGACAAACTCCCGTCCTAGAATTTCGTTTAGAGAAATCAAATGCTGCAGAAATTATGAAAGCGAATCCCAACGCTACGATTGATGATATTTATACTTCTACAGGATTAACGGGACGTTATCTCTCTCGCGCTACCGTTGAATTTGATCAGAATACTCAAGTGCCTCTCGTTGGTCTATCATTCAACACTGATGGAACAGATTTGTTCTCGAAAATTACCACTGACAACAAGGGCCAGATTCTCGCCATTATTCTCGATGGTAAGGTTCTCTCTGCACCGGTTATCAAAGATGCGATTACGAATGGTAAAGCTCAAATCACTGGTGGATTTACTGCCCAGCAAGCCAAGGACCTTGTGAGGAATTTGAATTATGGTGCCTTGCCTGTACCCATCGCCCTTTCTACTTCACAAACCATTGGAGCTTCACTGGGTGTTTCTGCTTTGGACTCTGGCATGCGAGCTGGAGAAATCGGCTTCATCGCTCTCGCCATTTTCCTCATCCTTTGGTACAGATTGCCTGGACTTGTAGCTACTGTGGCACTGGCTTCCTACGTTGTTCTCTCTCTTTGGGTTTTCAAAGTTATTCCGGTGACGCTCACGGCTGCGGGTCTTGCTGGTTTTATTCTGTCCATTGGAATGGCCGTGGACGCGAACGTGCTTATCTTCGAACGTACCAAAGAAGAATTGAAGAAAGGCAAAAGTATTTATGATGCTCTTCACGAAGGTTTCTCCAGAGCATGGCTCTCAATTCGTGATTCAAATGTCTCGAGTATCATCACGGCCATCGTGCTTTTCTGGCTCGGGACAAGCGCGGTCAAGGGATTCGCCCTCACTCTCGGACTTGGAGTTTTGATTTCGATGTTCACGGCCATCTCTGTCTCACGAACATTTCTATTCGCTATTGCTCCGAAGGGTGATAGTGGTTTCAAAAGATTTTTATTCAGTAATGGTTTTCATATAAAATAAAATGTTCGTAGTAAAATACAGAAAAATATTTTTTACCCTCTCGGCTATCTTGCTCGTACTTTCTTTCTACGGAATGTTTGCTTATGGATTTGATTTGTCTATTGATTTCAAGGGAGGCACGTTGACTGAAGTGAAATACGTCGGCACTCTTCCTACGCTCGATGAATTAAATACAAAAATTTCAGCTCTAGAGCTCGGCGGTTTCTCTGTCCGACCTTCTGGAGCCAGCAACTTTATTATCCGTACCAAGGAACTTTCTCAAGCCGAGAGAGACACTCTGGCTCAAACCATTGGAGTTAGTGGTTCAACCACAGATTCTAAAATAGAACGTCAGAATACTATCGGTCCAGTAGCTGGAGCAGAACTCAAGAGCAAGGCAGTAAAGGCCATTGCTGTGGTGGTGCTGATGATAATGCTTTTCATCACCTTTGCCTTCAGAAAGGTTTCAAAACCTGTTTCATCTTGGAAATTCGGTTTTGCTACTATCATCGCCCTTGCTCACGATGTGATTATTCCAACCGGCGTATTCGTTTTCCTCGGACACTTCCAGGGTATTGAGATAGATCTTCTCTTTGTCACCGGACTCCTCGCCATCCTCGGTTATTCTGTGCACGATACCATTGTGGTGTTCGACCGTGTGCGTGAGAATTTGAAAATAAATAGAGACACAAATAATAAAGAAGAATTTGAAGCTACCGTGGGCAAATCAGTCGCTCAAACTTTCGGTCGCTCAATCAACACTTCTCTCACCATCTTCATCACCCTCCTCGCGCTCTTCCTTGTTGGTTCTGGTGCGACCAAGGACTTCGCCCTCCTCCTCATCATCGGAGTAATCGTTGGTACGTATTCCTCAATCTTCGTCGCTTCGCCCCTCCTCGTGACTTTCCAGAAGTGGCAGAAAAACAAATAGGTTATAATTAATTTATGAAAACATTTTCAATCAAAGACGCCGTTAAACACGGCTGGACATTGTTCAAGGCCAACAAAAAAATTCTCGTATTAGCCACGTTGTTGTTTATAATTCTTTCGAATCTTAATAATCAAGGCAGAATGGGTTGGGGACGTTATCATTCTGGATTTTCTCCTCTCGTTTGGTTGGTGCTCTTCGCCGTTAGTATTATCGTTAAAATTGGTTGGATGAAAATAATGCTTTGTCTCGAAGAAGGGGAGAAGCCTCACCTCAAAGAACTTTTTACTCACCTAGAAATATTTTGGAGATATCTCGGGGTTTATATTATCTACATCGCGGCGGTGATGATTGGGTTTGTTCTGCTCATCATTCCTGGAATTTATGTAGCACTTAAATATAGTTTTGCACCAATCTTGATACTGGATAAAAAGGGCTTAAAAATCAGTGAAGCTTTCAAACAAAGCGCCGTGATGAGTCAGAATATAAAGTGGAAACTACTAGGCTTGTTTGTAGTGATGATTTTCTTGAATATCCTAGGAGCCGTGGCTCTGATCGTTGGTCTTTTGGTCTCTATTCCTGTCTCTACACTAGCCTTTGTGCATATCTATAAGGGGCTCTTAAACAGGCCTGCCTGACCGGTAGGCAGGCTTGACGCATAGAGGAATATCCGTATACTTATCTCCACGCTCTAACTACAACAAAGCCCAACCGTTGTGGTCGGGTCGGTTAGAGCTTGTACCTTTAAATCTTGTTATATGAGAACAGTGCAAAAACTGTTCTATTCTGAAAATGAAACCATCCCGACGGCCAGTAGCAACAGGCGCGTCGGGATATGAGCGGGATTAAATTCTCTCGGACTTCTCCGACGTTTCAGTCGGAGTCCCGACCACTTTGTGCGTCGGGATTGAAAACTATTGTTTTCTCTTTTGTTCCGTTCTAGATCGCGAGCAATCGTAATCTATATTTAGAGTTTGATCCTAGCTCAGGATGAACGCTGGCGGCGTGGATAAGGCATGCAAGTCAAACGGACACTTTCGCAAGAATGTGTTAGTGGCAGACGAGGTAGTAATACGTAGGAACCTTCCCCCGAGTCAGGAATAATCCGTCGAAAGATGGACTAATACCTGATAGTCTCTTAGGAGTAAAGTCGCAAGACGCTTGGGATTGGGCCTGCGGGCTATCAGCTAGTTGGTAGTGTAATGGACTACCAAGGCTATGACGGCTAGGGGAGCTGAGAGGCTGACCCCCACCGATGGGACTGAGACACGGCCCATACACCTACGGGTGGCTGCAGTCAAGAACCTTCCGCAATGGACGAAAGTCTGACGGAGCGACGCCGCGTGAAGGATGAAGTCCCTCTGGGACGTAAACTTCTTTTATGAGGGAGAAAATTTTGATAGTACCTCAAGAATAAGGGGTTGCTAAACTCGTGCCAGCAGCAGCGGTAATACGAGTGCCCCAAGCGTTATCCGGAATCATTGGGCGTAAAGGGTGTGTAGGTGGCGATACTAGTCTTCTGTGAAATTCTTCGGCTCAACCGGGGGTCCGCAGGGGAAACGGTATTGCTCGAGGATGCGAGGGGTGAATGGAACTCATGGAGTAGGGGTGAAATCCGTTGATATCATGGGGAACACCAAAAGCGAAGGCAATTCACTGGCGCATTCCTGACACTGAAACACGAAAGCGTGGGTAGCGAACTGGATTAGATACCCAGGTAGTCCACGCCCTAAACGATGTTCATTAGCTTTGGGAGGTATCGACCCCTTCCGAGGCGTAGCTAACGCGTTAAATGAACCGCCTGGGTAGTACGGCCGCAAGGCTAAAACTCAAAGGAATAGACGGGGACTTGCACAAGCAGTGGATTATGTGGTTTAATTCGATGACAAACGAAGAACCTTACCAAGGTTAGAAATCTACGTGAAGACGAGCAGAAACGTTCGTCGTCCGCAAGGACTAGTAGACAGGTGATGCATGGCCGTCGTCAGTTCGTGATTTGAATTGTTCCCTTAAGTGGGGTAACGAACGCAACCCTCGTTGCCAGTTACAAGTGTCTGGCGAGACTGCCCCGGTTTGAGCGCGCGAGCGCGCAGGTTCTTAGCTTCAAAGCTTCTTAGCTTATTAGAAAAAATCTAATGCTAAAAAGCTAACTAGCTAAAAAGCTGAAAGCTCGTTAGTTCCAACCGGGGAGGAAGGCGAGGATGACGCCAGGTCAGCATGTCCCTCTGATACCTTGGGCCACACACATAATACAATCGCATCTACAACGGGTCGCGACGCCGTAAGGCTGAGCTAATCCTAAGAAAAGGTGCGCCAGTTCGGATTGGGGGCTGAAACTCGACCCCATGAAGCCGGAATTGCTAGTAATCGCGGGTCAGCTATACCGCGGTGAATACGTTCTCAAGTCTTGTACTCACCGCCCGTCAACTCAAGGGAGATGGGAGTACCCAAAGCTCAACTTATGTTGAACTACGGTAAGCTCATCGACAGGGAGTAAGTCGTAACAAGGCACGGGTAGCGGAAGCTGCTCGTGGAGTAATTCAATTTGAACAATTCCGCCGAAGAGGTGGATGAAGGAGTCGATATTATGTGCCTCAATTGAGCACGTAATGGATTGTGAGGTTCCAAGAACTCTCAAGACCGCTTGGAAAGACAAGCATAAGAACGGGACAAAATAGAGAACGATATTTTAACAAAACCGCCGAAAGGCGGTTTTGTGTTGCAAATAAAGGCTAAAATGACGCATGCGTAGGGCTGACCTACGCATCTTGACAAGTTATTTAAATAGGTGTATCATGCAAACATGGTTGCTCATTCACTTTAACGTCGAGGTATGCCGTGGAGAAATCCAAAGAAGCAAGGCTCAACAACCTGTTTATTGACCTCGAGGATCTCCAAAGAGGTCTGAACAGCAGGAAGTGGTGGCCGTTCTGCTTCAAGAGCGTGATTGGTCGAAGGATCCGCGCCATCCGAGAGAGATACTTCGACAAGTAGAAACCAGGCGCCCGGGCGAACGCCCGGGCGCACACAGACCCACCAACACGGTGAGGTCTTTTTATTTTTTTAAATTCCCTTCATACACAATAAAACGCTATAGCGTTTTATTGTGGGTAAGAGAAAAAGCAATCATTTTCAGATGATGGGTTTTTGTTGACAAATTTTGTGAGGAGAGTAGGTTAGGTAGCAGATTGCTGCACCACTCCAACCAGAGGTACACGATGTTCACTCACGGCGAAGATCTGAACCCTTCCATCCCGAAGGACCTGTCTCCCGAACAGGAGGCCCTGCTGGCGAAGCGTGACGCCGAAGCGAAGGCGAAGCGGGAGCGCTGGATGGCCAGCTCGAAGGACACCGGCGCTGTCACCGCGAAGCAGAAGTTGCATCTGACGCCGGAGTCCTCGTCGTCCACGGGATGGAATTTCATCCCGGCGGTGGCCGTCGTGCTTCTCGTGGTGGTGATCTGGCTCGCCACCCACGGCTGAAAGTTCTAGGCCATCGTGCCCATTTCTCATCGCTCCGACGTTTCGTCGGGGCGATTTTTCTTTGGTGCGCGCGCCAGGGGTCGAACCTGGGACCTACCGAGTATCAGTCGATTGCTCTACCAGCTGAGCTACGCGCGCATGACAAAAATATAGCAAAGATTAGCCATTTAAACAATAAGTTAAATTTGTTACAATAGCTCGACATATGTCCCAAAATATTATCAATCATATTGTTTGGCTCGAACAACTTTCATATCTTGGGTTATTTCTGGCCATTGCGGCTTCTGGGCACATCATCCCTATTTCTGAAGATATTTCTTTAATCATTGTTGGTTATATTACTTCTCTGGGTTATGTTAAGTTATGGCCAATGATTATTATCTCTATCATCGCTCCGTTCACAGCTGATACGGTTTTCTTCTCGTTGGCGAAGACGGGTTCTCGTTTCGCCCTTATGCTCGAGAGGCATATCAGCAACAATATATTTGATTATGTGAAGAGGAAGATGCAGGAGCATACTTTTCGGACAATGTTTCTAATGCGGTTTGTTTCTGGGCTTCGCTTCGCCTCACCACTCGTGGCTGGATATGTTGGAGTGCCTTGGAAGAAATTTCTAACTTTTAATTTTATTTCGGCTTGTATCTACGGACCGTTTTTCTTTTTTATTGGATATTTATTTAATCAGAAAATTAGCTCGCTTATTTCAGCTACCGGCACGGTGAAGCATGTGGTCTTCATTATAATTATTCTTGTTTTGGTTGTGGCCATTGGAAGTGTAGTGAAGAGAAAGATGTTTCGCGCTGATTCTAATTAAGCTATAATCAACTTATGCCGAAGAACAAAATAATTCTAGCCGTTGGATTCTTCATCGCCCTTTTGCCTTTCTTGGGGTTTCCTTCCAGCTGGGATTCCTTCTTTGAGTTCGCAGGCGGATTCTCCATCGTTCTTCTCTCTGTGATGATTTCTATAGATAAGCGACTTTCTCTCAAGGATAAAATGAACAAACGTCAGGCCCGCAAGAGAGCCTTACTCGAAAGTATAGAGAAACATGGAGAAGAAAATAATTCTTCAAATCCAGAAATACCAGCATCCTATGAGTCAGAAATCTAGACCAAAGGTGTGGTGGGGTATTGGTTTAAGCTTTTTATTTATTTGTATATTGCTTCTCGTTCTGCCTTCCTTATTTAAGGCTTCTTATAGCAATGCTTTGGGTAATAGTGAGAAAGAATTGGGTGTGGGTACTACTACTCCCATCTTTGTGGCTACCCACGTAGAAACTCCAAAGTCAGTGAAGGGTATATACATCACAGCTTGTGTGGCTGGGACACCGTCGTGGCGAGAGAGTCTGAAGAAGCTTGTTGAGACAACAGAACTAAATTCAGTTGTTGTAGATATCAAAGATTATAGTGGGACGATTTCTTTCTTGGATCCAGATTTCCCTCAAGCCAACGTTTCTGGATGTCGAGTGGTGGATATGAAGGAATTTGTTGCAGAACTACATAAAAGTAATATTTATGTGATAGGACGTATCACCGTCTTTCAGGATCCTTTTTATACTAAACTTCATCCAGAGTTGGCGGTGAAGAAGAAGAGTGATGGTGGAGTTTGGAAGGATCACAAAGGATTATCATTCATTGATGTTGGAGCGAAGCCGTATTGGGATTATGTAGTGAATCTTTCGAAGAAATCTTATTCACTCGGATTCGACGAATTAAATTTCGATTATATTCGATATCCTTCAGATGGAAATATGCAAGATACAAATTATACTTGGAGTATTGGCACCTCGACCAAACCTCAAATGTTAAAAACTTTCTTCGCCTATCTGCGTGATAATTTAAAGGGCACTGGAATGAAAATTTCTGCGGACTTGTTCGGGATGACTACGACGAACAATGATGATTTGGGTATTGGGCAAGTGCTCGAGAATGCTTTAGAATATTTTGATTTTGTTGATCCAATGGTTTATCCATCGCACTATCCACCAACGTGGAATGGATTCAAGAATCCAGCCGAACATCCGTATGATGTCATCAAACTTTCTATGCAAGGGGGGATTAACAAAGAGCAGGCTCTTCAGGTTTCTCTGGGTATTTCTACTTCCACACCGTCCAAACTTCGTCCGTGGCTTCAGGATTTCGATATGGGAGCTAATTATGGTATTCCAGAAGTTCGAGCTCAAATTAAAGCTACTTATGATATTGGTCTCACTTCTTGGCTCGTTTGGGATGCAGGGAACAAATATACAACTGGAGCTTTTCTAGCAGAATAATAAAAAAAGGGACCCACGGTGTGTTGTGGGTCAGACGGTCGTGGAGACTGTGGGCTGTGGGCCGGTCGGGACGAGGGAGAGAAACTCCCCGTCGTCTTCTAGCCTCCAGTCGTACTTGAAATCCCGGAGCTTGTTATTTATGATCTGAACAACCTGGTTGTTCAGATCACCGTGCCGGCAGATCTCGATTGGTCCACCAAGGAGCCTTTCGAGAATACTTAGCTCGTTCGAGGCGTTCGACAGTACGCCTCGCATACCCATACTTTCGTCGTGCGTGGGCTTGATCATGCGACCCTCTCTGTTTGCGGTGATGTGGTACGGTCGTCTTTCCTTATCCTAGCCCATACGAATTTTATGTCAAACAATTAATCTGTTGTATAATAATCTCAAATGGACGAACTCGAACAAATCACATATTTCGCTCAGACAGACTCTCGCAACAAACTTCAGAAATTTGGTATCAAATCCAAAGACCGCTCCAAACATGTCTATGTGATAGGCAAGACCGGCATGGGTAAGTCTACTCTGCTCGAGAATATGGCGATTCAAGATATTCAGAGTGGGAAGGGTGTAGTCTTCATTGATCCGCACGGTGGTACGGCGGAGAAACTTCTCGAATACGTTCCCGAAGATCGGGTGAAGGACGTGCTCTACTTCGCGCCGTTCGATATGGAGCATCCTGTTTCTTTCAACATTATGGAAGACGTCGGTGCAGACAAGAGACATCTCGTGGTGAATGGTTTGATGTCTATTTTTGAAAAGATTTGGGAGGATGCATGGAGTGCACGTATGGCGTATATTTTGCAGAATACTTTGCTCGCCCTCCTCGAATATCCTGGAGCGACACTCCTCGCGGTGAATCGTATGTACACGGACAAAGATTTCAGAAAACAGGTGGTGGACAACGTCACCGATATTTCGGTCAAAAGTTTTTGGAATGATGAGTATGCGAAGTATACGGACAAATATGCACAGGAAGCCACTCCGGCTATTCAAAACAAAATTGGACAGTTCGCTGGGAACCCCTTAATCAGAAATATTATTGGTCAGAGCAAATCATCATTCGATCTCCGCAAGATGATGGATGAGAAGAAGATTCTCATTATGAACCTGTCGAAGGGTAGGGTAGGAGAAGGTAATGCTCGGCTCCTTGGTTCGATGCTCATCACGAAAATTTATCTCGCAGCCATGTCTCGGGCGGACGAAAGTTCGGCCTCTCTGTCGAAGCTTCCTAATCTTTATTTATATGTGGATGAATTCCAATCCTTCGCGGACAAGTCATTCGCGGATATTCTCTCTGAAGCTCGCAAATACAAACTCAACCTTACTATCGCCCATCAATACATCGAGCAAATGGAGGAGGAAGTGCGCGATGCGGTCTTTGGGAACGTTGGTTCGATGATTGTTTTCAGAGTTGGAGCTTATGATGCAGAAGTTTTGGAGAAAGAATTCGCCCCGACGTTTACCGAAGAAGATTTGGTCAACCTTGGTCTAAGGCAGATTTATCTTAAACTTATGATTGATTCAGTGACTTCTCAACCTTTCTCTGCGACTACGCTTCCTCCTATTCCTGCCCCAGAGATTTCTTTTGTGAAGGAAATCACCGAAAATTCTAGGAAAACTTTCGCCAGGGCCAAGCTTCAAGTAGAGAAAGAAATTGAAGCTTGGCACGGGAAGAGCGAAGGTGTCCCGAAGGAAGCTCCAAAACAATCAGCATACAAACCTGAATACAAAACTCCTAAACCTATAGATATAAGAGGTACAAAATCTGCAGACACCGCAAGGCCGTTTACTCCTGCACCCAAGCCTATACCCGCTCCTCCGCCAGCCCAAGATGACCTGCCTGCCGGCGAGGCAGGTTTCAAGCCACTCAAGTCCCTATCTCTCGAAGATTTAAAAAAGAAGAGCAACAACCAGCGTCGTCCAACTCCTCAGCATATGAGTGATTTGAGGAATGTGTTGGCAGGGATTACGAAGAATGAAGTGAAGAAAGAAAATCCCACTCCACCCAAACCTACACCGAGCAAGAATGAGATTCCTGAAGCGGATTTGAAAAAACTTTTAGATGTTGAATAAAAAACGCATACTTATTTTTTCTACAGCTTACTTTCCACTAGTGGGTGGGGCCGAAGTGGCTGTGAAGGAGATTACAGATCGTATCACCGATATTGATTTTGATATGGTAACTCTGCGTTTTGATTCGAATCATTTGTCTACAGAAAAGCTCGGCAACATCACTGTATATCGTATAAATTCATCCAAAGTACTTTTCCCGTTTAGAGCATTCATGCTTGCTCGTAAGCTTCATAAGAAAAATAAATATGACGCTGTTTGGGCCATCATGGCCGCGTATGCTGGCTTTGCTGCACTCTTTTTCAAAATGCGTTTCCCAAATGTGAAATATGTTTTGACTCTTCAGGAGGGTGATCCAATTGATTATATTAAACGCAGGGCATTCTTTGTTTATCCAATTTTCAAAAAGATTTTTTTGAAAGCTGATATTATCCAAGTAATTTCAAATTATCTTGGTGACTTTGCTCGTAGTATGGGTTATAAGGGGAGAGTAGAAGTAATTCCTAATGGGGTAGATATTCAGAAATTTGAAAGTGGCCAATACTCGGTATTGGCCAAAGATAGGATTATTTTGATTACTACCTCACGTTTGGTAGAGAAGAATGGAGTAGGAGATATTATTGATGCTCTGAAATATTTGCCTGAAAATGTTGAGTTACATATTCTTGGTGTTGGTCCTCTTGAATCAGAATTAAAACTGAAAGCTAAAAAGCTAAAAAGCTCTGAAGCTAGAATAAAATTTCTTGGATTAATACCACCAGAAAAGATTCCAGATTACCTTCACCAAGCTGATATCTTCATTCGTCCTTCCTTGTCCGAGGGGATGGGGAATTCGTTTATAGAAGCCATGGCTGCAGGACTTCCAGTCATAGCCACACCAGTTGGTGGGATTGTAGATTTTCTAAAGGACCCTTCGACGAGCTCAGGGCAGGTGGCGACTGGGTTATTTTGTGAGGTGAAAAATCCAAAGAGTATTGCCGAGCAAGTGAAGAGATTAATGGATAATCCGGAACTCAAATCAAAACTAATAGAAACTGCAAGTCGTATGGTGAAGGAGAAATATGAATGGAACCTCATCGCCGACCAAATGAAAAAGCGAGTGTTTGAGCCGTTTTTGTAACGTTCTATTGACTTTTTATACTAATTATGCTAGGATAGGAGAACGATTGGCAAAGTGCCAGTTTGCTCTTTTTTCACCAGGATGCCAAGAGGGCTCGGGCGAATGCCTGTATACTCCACGACTCCCAACCAAGAGGTAGTGTCATGCACATCATGCACACGAGAACGTTCGGAGCGGTTTTCCGTGGCTTCTCACCCACATCGGCTGATGTTGGGAAGAATGTTGGCCTGATCGCGAACGCCGTCGAACGAGCCTACAAGCTCGAGATCGCCGGAAAGCGCCTGTTCAAGCGCATCGACATCGTCGTGCCGGTTAACCCGAGCTACGATGGAGTTGACTGTGGCGAGACCGCAGCAGCGCTTTCGCAGGAGCTGGAACAACGGTTGCGCGACGACAAGTCGTTCGGTCAGGTGATCCAGATGCACGAGTCCGAGATGGACCTTTTCGTCGGGTGCCTCAACGAGACCATGCTCCGGCAGATGCAGAAGGGTATCAACTACTCCTTCATCATCTCCCATGGCGTGGCCGACTACATCGTGCCCGAGAACTTCGAGCCGATGATCGAGGCGTTCGACAAGGGTCTTCTCGTGACGTGCCTCAAGATCGAGGGACCGGGAGACTTCCCGGAGCTCACCGGTGCTGGTCGCATCGCGAACACGTGCGCAGGGTGGCACAACGAGACTCTGTTCCTGGCTGGTGGCTTCGATGTCCGTGCGGCCAAGCGCCGTCTGGACTCGGACTTCCGCATCACCGTTCGTGGTCAGAATGATCAGGGCAACCTGGTCGAGTACGACCTCTCGGGCGTGGAGGAGATCATCCCGCTCGTGAAGATCGGCAAGCGGCTCATGAACAGCCGCGAGAAGAAGTTCTCGCCGTTCATCGCGCCGGTGAATCCTGTCATCAAGGGCGAGTGGGTTCTTCCTTCCGGCGAGAAGGCGGTGCGCGACCACGAGGCGAAGATGGCCACGAAGCGTACGCGACAGAATGCGTGGCATTACCTCGAGGGGGTCGACGAGACCTTTCTCCAGGGCTGTGTCGCGCCCGAGTACAAGAACCAGCAGTAGAATGTGCAGTGCCCCGTGTCGACCGAAAGGTTGGTGCGGGGCTTTTTTTTGGGTCAATTTTGTGCTTAAATAGGCAGACTTATGAAGGTTGTAGTCACCGGAGCAGCAGGAGCAATAGGGTCTCACCTAGTTGAACGTTTTTTAGAGCATGGTCATAAAGTTGTTGGTATTGATGCCATGCGACCTTACTACGATCCAAGTATTAAACAAATTAATGCAGATGATTTGGTGCGGGCTGGATGCGAGATGTATTATCTGGACTTGGTTGCAGATGAGTTTGAGCACGTGCTTAAAGATGCAGACATAATTTTTCACTGCGCGGCTCAACCTGGGATTTCTTCTATCACTCCATTTTCTACATATCTTGATGACAACATTATTGCCACATATAATCTTTTGGAAGCAGCTAAAAATATTTCCACTTTAAAAGTTTTTATCCATGCCTCAACCTCTTCGGTTTATGGTGCTCGTGCCACAGATGATGAGACAAGTGAACCAAAACCAACATCATATTATGGTGTGACCAAATTGGCTGCGGAGCAACTGGCAATGTCTTATTATAGAGAAATTGGTTTACCTGTAGTTGTCCTAAGATTCTTTTCTGTTTATGGACCAAGGGAGCGTCCAGAGAAGTTGTATCACAAACTTATCAAGTCTATTTATGAAGGCACATCCATTCCTCTTCATGAAGGTTCAGAACATCACATTCGTAGTTATACTTTTGTGAACGATATTATCGATGGATGTTTATTGGTCGTAGAAAATTTGGATAAATCTGTGGGGGAAATATTTAATTTGGGGACAGATAAAACCATGACTACAAGAGAGGGTATAGAGATGATTGAAGAAATTATGGGCAAGAAGGCCGACTTTGTACATATGCCTCGACGTCCGGGGGATCAAGTGGAGACGGGTGCAAATATAAATAAAATAAGAACCCTGCTTGGTTATAATCCAAAGACAGAATTGAAAGATGGATTACGCAAGCAGGTTGAATGGTACGAGAAGAAGATTCATAACAGAAAAAAATAATATGAAAAAAATAAAAGTACTAATCGCCACAGGTCTAAAGGCTCCTTCTATGATGAGCTTGGCTTTCACTACCAAGATATTAGTCGAAGGTTTACCAAAGAATAATATAGACGTTTCAGTCGTGAGTTTTGATGCGGTCATGAAGTATCCGAGGTTCTTGCGTCACGGTATTTATTTCTTTAAATTATTGTTTAAATCTTTTTCTACCAGTGTTATCTATGCTCAAGATCCTGTCTCTGTTGGTTTCCCAGCCATGCTTGTCTCGAAGGTTCTGCACAAGAGATTCATCCTTAGAATTGTTGGTGACTACGCATGGGAGCAAGGTGTTCAACGTAGAGGCGTGGTAGATATCCTTGAGAAGTTTTCTACAGAATATGATAAATATCCTTTGTTTATAAGGGTTCTAAAGAAAATTCAACATCAGGTCGCCGAGAGTGCAGAAACGGTAGTTGTTCCAAGCGAATATATAAAACATATTGTTTCTAACTGGGGTATAAAGAAAGAAAAAATAATTACTATCTACCAACCATTTGAAGCCAAGGAAATAAATAAATCAAAGGATGATTTAAGGAAAGAGTTAGGTATTGGTGGCAAGGTGATTTTGAGTGTAGGTAGACTTGTGCCTTGGAAGAGATACGGGGTGATTATAGAAACTATGCCTAATATTCTGAAAGTGTTTCCAGATTCAACTTTGATTATCATAGGCAAGGGTCCAGACATGGCTTTTCTGAAAGATAAAACAAAATCTCTAAAGTTAGAAAAGCACGTGAAGTTTCTAGGGATGCAAACTGAAGACAAGATAAATGAATATACAAAGGCCGCAGATGTATTTTTGTCTGATTCTTCTTATGAAAGCTTTTCAAGTCAGCTACTTGAAGTATTTTCTATAGGCACACCCGTAGTTTTGATTGGTGGTTCTGAAACAACTGAAATCATAGAGCACGAGAAGAATGCTTTGGTAGTGAAGAATCATGATAGTGATGAAATTTCAAAGGCAGTGATAAAGATTCTAAGTGATGAATCGTATTCGAATAAACTTATTGTAGAAGGCAAGGGGGGTTTGAATAAATTTGCAGCCAAGGAAATTCTCTTAAAATTTGTATCAATCTTTAATAAGTAATATGAAAATTCTCCTCATCACAGGAGTGTTTGAACCAGAACTCGGTGGCCCAGCCACTTACACAGTTCGATTGGGGAAGAAACTTGTTGCGTTGGGTCACAAGGTGCGAGTGATAACTTATTCAGACAAGCCAAATTTTGATTTTGATAAGGAGTATCCTTTTGAATTAATCCGTGTAGTTAGAAGTTCTTCGAAGCTTTCGAATTATACGCGTTTCTTTTTTGTTCTTCTAAAGAATCTAAGACAATTCGAAGTTGTTTACACATTGGATTGGGTTACTGCTGGATTACCACTTTGTGTGGCTGCTTTTCTTACTCACAAAAAATATGGAGTGCGCGTTGGTGGGGGATATATTTGGGAGAAATATCTAGCCGAAGGTCGTCCCGGGCTTCCACTCAAGGATTTTTATGAGAAGGGGATTCACCATGAATATCCTGCCTTATATAACATCATCAAATTAGTGCTTTGTAGAGCCACATTTATTGTGTTCAATTCTATAGATCAAGCAGAGCTCTATCAAAAATTTTATGGTTTGACCAAGGAACAAACAAAAACTATTCCCAATTCAACTCCAGAAAGTTTGGATTTTGGTCTTCAAAGAGATGAGACAAAGATTAGAAAAGAAATAGTTTTCGCCGGAAGATATATCAAAATGAAAAATGTTGAGGCGACCATAGAGGCCTTTGCCCGACTAAAAGATCATGAGTATAAATTAATTCTGATAGGTGAAGGCCCGACCGAAGAAGGTTTGAGAAAAATGGTTAAAGATTTAAATATAGAAGATAGGGTGATTTTCGAACCATCAATGCGACAAAAAGATTTATACACAAAAATAATTCAATCAAAATATATTATCCTTACTAGTTGGACAGATATATCACCAAACCAAGTGTATGAATGTTTGGTTCTTCATATCCCATTCCTTATTACCAAAGAAAATTATCTAACTATCAATAAAGAAGATTTTCTAAAGACTGACCCTCGTTCTGTGGATGATATTGCAGAGAAGATGAATAGTCTTCTGGATGAAGAAACATATCAAAAATTTTGTGATAGATTAAATCAGATTAAATTTAGCTTCACATGGGACCAATCAGTCGAAGCGCATTTAAAACTTTTTGAAACAATAAAAAAATGAAAATCATATACATAGCCAATATTCGCATTCCTACAGAAAAAGCCCACGGTATTCAGATAGTGAAAATGTGTGAAGCCTTTATGAACAATGGCCATGATGTGGAGCTCGTTGTGCCTTGGAGAAAAAATGGTCTGACTCAAGATCCTTTTGAGTATTATGCATTGAAGGGACGATTCAAAATTACAAGAATTTTCTCTTGGGATTTAATCAAATACGGTCGATTTGGCTTCATAATGCAATCTTTTACTTTTGGACTTTCTAGTTTTTTTTATACCCTATTTAATTCTGTAGACATTGTCTTTGGAAGGGATGAGTTACCTCTGCTCTTTATTTCTTTTTATCACAAAGTGGTTTGGGAAACGCACACCGGAAGCTACAATTTGAGTACCAAGATGCTCTTGAAAAGATGTGACATAGTTGTGGCCATTACCCAAGGGCTGAAAGATTTTTATATGAAGAATGGTGTGGATGAGAAAAAGATATTAGTAGCTCCGGATGCTGTGGATGCAGAACAATTTGATATTAATATTTCTATGGAAGAGGCAAGGGCCAAATTAAATCTACCCAAAGACAAAAAAATTATTCTTTATACAGGACATCTTTATGATTGGAAGGGTGCGCATATTTTGGCTCAAGCGGCGGCGCTTCTGCCAGATACGACTGTAGTAGCTTTTGTTGGAGGAACTGATAATGACATAAAAAGTTTTAAAGAAAGATTCGGGGCCACTCCCAATATATTAATTCTTGGTAAGAAACCTTATGAAGAGATGCCATTGTATTTAAAAGCGGCAGATATCCTAACTCTTCCAAATTCTCCAGTGAACGATATCTCGAGTTTATACACTTCTCCGATGAAATTGTTCGAGTATATGGCCGCTGGTCGGGCCATCATTGCTTCTAACCTTCCAAGTATTAGAGAAATATTAGAAACAGAAAGAAATGCTATTTTAGTGAAGCCAGATAGCCCAGAATTATTGGCTAAAGGGATAAAGAGAATTATCTCTGATCCAGCTCTCGATAAAAAGATTAGTGATGAGGCTTACAAAGATTCCAAACTCTATACTTGGTTGAACAGAGCCCATTCTATTGTTTCCTTTATCAAGGACTAGTTTAGCCCCCCCTTCGCTAAAGCTATGGCGGGCAGGTATAATATGTGCATGGAACAAGGTGAACTCAAGGTTTTAATGATATCTAGCGACAGGAAGGTCCTCGAAGAGGGTAGCGCGGTTTCGGAGCGAATGAAGGAATACGGCAAGTTAGTTACAGAACTGCATATAGTGTTGCTTTCGGACAGTGCTCACAAACTTAAGGAAACGACATTGGATAAAAATGTTTTTGTCTATCCAATAAATTCTAGTTCAAAATGGTTTCGTTCGAGTGGGGCTGCAAGATTGGGTAAAAAAATTGTTCTAGAGAAGAAATTTGTACGTGGACAATCAGTTATTACCACCCAAGATCCATTTGAATGTGGTTGGGCAGGATTAAAAATAAAAAACAAATGGCGTATTCCTCTCGAAGTACAACTTCATACAGATCCTTTCTCTCCGTACTTCTCCGGCTTTCTTGACTCTATAAGAAAGGTAATGGCCAAGAGGGTTATAAGGAATGCAGATAACTTGCGAGTGGTAAGCAAATCCGTGGGAGAAAAAATTGTGGCCCGATTTAATATTTCTACTGAGAACATTTCTGTCTTACCAATTTATGTTGACAGAGAACGAATAGAAAATGCACGAGTGAACTTTGATCTTCATGCTCGCTTTGGGTGGCATTTCATCCTGCTTTCTGTTTGTCGTTTAACCCCAGAGAAAAATATTCCTATGATTCTGAATGTTTTGAAAAAGCTTTTAGAATTTTTCCCAACTACTGGTTTGGTTATTGTGGGCGCTGGGTCTGAAGAGGGGAAGATAAAAAATTTGATTAAAACTCTCGGTTTGGAGAAGAACGTCGCTTTGGTAGGGTGGCAAGAAGACCTCGCTTCTTACTATAGAAGTGCCAATATGTTCATTCAAACATCGTTCTTCGAGGGTTATGGACTGGCTCTGGTTGAGGCCGGGCTTTCTGGTTTGCCTATCGTGACCACTGCAGTAGGCATAGCGAACGACCTAGAAAATGGTCAGGATGCCTATATTTGCCCCATAGGGGACGTGGAATACATGTTCAAAGCGATATATGACCTCATAGAGAATAATCCTAAACGTGAGACTCTTCGTCTAAACATCAAGCACAAATTAGATTCTATTTTAATTACCAAAGAAGAATATCTTGTACGTTTAAAAAAAGCTTGGATAGACACAGCTTCCAAAGTACACGCATGAGACTTCTAGTTATTACCCAGAAAGTTGATCAGGAAGATGATGTACTAGGTTTTTTTGTTGGTTGGATAAGGGCGCTATCGAAGGAGGCTGATTTTGTTGATGTTATTTGCTTATCTAAAGGCAAATATGAATTACCACAAAATGTTCGAGTAAGATCATTAGGTAAAGAAAAGGGAGATCATAAATTCATTCGGGCGATTAAGTTTTATTATTATGCTTTCAGTTCTTTGTATAAGGCAGGTGGGGTGTTTGTTCACATGGTACCAGAGTATGTAAGGGCAATTTACCCTCTTAATTTCTTTTTTAGAAAACCAATCGTTATGTGGTATGCTCACATTAAAGTTAGTAAAACTGCCAAATGGGCTATTAACCATGTGAATTATGTTTTGACCCCATCGAAAGAAAGTTTTGAATTTGATTCACCAAAAGTTATTTCAACTGGACATGGCATAAATCCAGATATTTTTAAACCAGATTCAAGTGTAACTAAAAAATCTGAGAGTGTACTTTCACTTTCACGAATTTCTAAAGTAAAAAGAATAGAAACGTTAATTGAAGCGATTAAGATTCTGGTTTACGAGAAAGACAAGACAAATATTAATGTAGATATTTACGGCAAGCCAGCACGAATTGAAGACGTGCAATATCTAGAAGATTTAAAAAATTTAGTGGCTAAATATAAGTTAGAAAAAAATGTATTTTGGGCTGGTGCTGTGGCAAATGTTGATGCGCCGGATGTATACAGAAAACATTCAGTTTTTGTGAGGATGCAGGGCGGAGGAGGGTTTGGAAAAACAGAACTTGAGGCTATGAGTGTGGGCATTCCTGCAATACTACCCACAGAAGTCTACAAAAAAGATCTTGGTGAATATGCAGAGGACCTCTTTTTTGTAGAAAATGATGCGGAAACCTTAGCTGATAGAATAGAAAGAGTCCTTAATTGGTCAGAGGAAAAAAAGATAAAATATGCTACGCTTGCGAGGCAAATAGTAGTAGAGAAACATAATGCGAAGAATGTGGCTAACAAAATTGTTAGTTTATTAAAGAAATGAAAAAAGTTTGCTTATTTGGTATATACGACCCTAAACAATGGAGAAACAGAATCCTTATGGAAGGTTTAAAACATGCCGGTTATGAGATAACAGAATGTCGAGTTAATCCTCGCGAAACTAAGGGTATTTCAAAATATATAAAGCTTTATAAAATGTACAAAAATTTGGATACAAAGTTCGATTATATTGTAGTTGGTTTCCCTGGATACTTGACCGTTTTTGTAGCTAGGTTTATGACCACTTCGCCCATAATATTTGATGCATATATATCTTATTTTGATGGTCTCCGAGATAGATGCAACTATTCTCTGTTTCACCCAATGATGTGGTATGCATGGACTATAGATTTTTTGTCGGGGATATGTTCGGACATTGTACTGACCATCAATTATGCATATAAAGACTTTTTTATAAAAACACTAAAGATATCAGAAAACAAGGTTGAAGTTTTACATAAAGGTGCAGATGAATCGATTTTTTATCCAAGAGATTATATAAAACAAAAAGAAAAGTACACTATCGGTTGGTGGGGGAGTTTTATTCCTCTCCACGGCGTCTCATTTATAATTGAGGCAGCAAATCTTTTGCGAGATGACCAAAATATTGAGTTTCAAATAATAGGCGGAGGACAGTTGGCAAATGATATCAAAGCACAAATAGAAAAATATGATTTGAAAAACGTCATAATGTCACCTTATATTCCACAAGTTGATCTTGTGCAGGAAATATCAAAATTTGATATAGTCTTGGGAATTTTCAGTCCCGCTCCGAAAGCGGGGAGGTGTGTCACTAATAAAGTATATGAAGCCATGGCAATGGGCAAAACAATTATTACCGAGGACTCAATGGCTAATAGAGAAATATTCACTCATAAGAAAAATGCTTATCTTGTGCCAGCTGGTGATTCAACAGCACTTGTGAAGGCAATTAAAAATATTATTGAAGACGAGTCGTTAAGATTCAATCTTGAACTTGAATCGAAGAAGCTTTTTAAAGAAAATTTCACCTCTGAAAAAATTGAAAATGAACTATTTGGTATAATTAAGCGTCATGAAAAATAAGCCATTTTTTACTAGATTATTCAAGTTTTTTAAAGTTCGATATACTCCTAGAGGGGCTCAATTTTCATTTTCTGGAGAGGGGGAAGATCTCATTGTTAAGAATATTTTTTCAAAACTTAAAATAGATAAAGTTTTCTATATTGACGTTGGCGCACATCATCCGGTATATGGCAATAACACATATCTTTTTTATATAAATGGCGGACAAGGAATTTTGGTTGAACCAAACAAAATATTATGTGAAGAAATAAGAAATAAAAGACCAAGGGATATTTGTTTAAATAGTGGTGTGGGTAGTACTGATGATGAGGCTGATTTTTTCTCTTTTAAACGCAATACTAGAAATACATTTTCTAAGAAAGAAGCTGAGGCTTGGGAAAAACTATCAGGAGATAAGGCCAAAATTGTTAAACAACGTATCATTTCTTTAAACTCAATTATCAATGATCATTGTACAGATTTGACTCCAGATTTTATATCTATCGATACAGAAGGTTTTGAATATGAAATATTGATGGGTTTTAACTGGCAAATTAGACCAAAGATTTTCTGCCTAGAAATAGTCTCTTCGTCCAAAAATATTAATTACAGCAATTTGGATTCTTTGATGACAAAAAATGGCTACGTACTTTGTGCAAAAACTATAGTGAATTCTATTTATATAGATAAAAAGTATAACTTATGAAAACCCATTTTGAGCACCTGCTTGAATCATTCCCGAAAATTTTGTATGGGTCAGTTCTTGATGTTGGGGCTGGAAGAGGATCTTTTCTTATTGATGCAGTTTCGCACGGCGTGGACACAGAAGGAATAGAATTTAAACAAGATAATATTAAAATTGCACTACAAAAGGCTAGAGCGTTAAATTTAGAGATAAAACTAAAACAAGGTAGAGGTGAAGATTTTCCTTATGAAGACAACCAATTTGATTTTGTTAATCTCTGTGAAGTGATTGAACATGTTGAATATCCCCAAAAGGTTCTAAGTGAAATATATAGAGTTTTTAAGCTAAGGGGTGAAGTATATATGAGCGTACCGAATCGTTTTGGATTTAAAGATCAACATTTTCATATGTATTTTATTAATTGGATGCCTCGTGCGTGGTCGGAAAAAATAATTCTGTGGTTCAACAAGCAAAAGAATTATGATGGCGGTTCAGGGTTTCAGCGTCTTAGTGAAATGCATTATTCTACTTATAGAGAAATGGATAAAATGGTAAGTTCTATAGGATTTAATGCATTTGATTTAAGGGAACAAAAACTAATGGAAAAGATACCTAATTTTTTAAAATTTATTTTCATTCCTATTTATAGATTTTTGAGACTTTTCATTTTCAATGCTTTTCATTTTAAACTAGTTAAATAAATTAATATCTTTTTTCTGTTTTTTAAACGATAAAATGGCCTTAAATATACACTTATTTCTTTGAGTATTCTGGTTTTATATGTTAGAATACCTAAACAATGAAAAAAATATTAATTATTGGAGGAGCGGGCTTCATTGGTATTAATAGTGCTCGCTATTTTATCAAAAAAGGTTGGAATATTACTATATTGGACAACCTCTCTCGTCCAGGAACAAAATATAATCTAGATACGCTAAGGAAAGAAAATATTGGTAAGTTTGAATTCAAAAAAGCTGATATAAGAACAGACACTAAGATATTAGAAAACTTTGTAAAGAAACACGATGCCGTACTTCATCTCGCCGCTCAGGTAGCCGTGACTACTTCCATCGTCGATCCTAGGAATGATTTCGAGACCAACGCGCTTGGTACATTCAATGTTTTAGAGGCTGTAAGAAAATCGAAGAACAAGCCAGTCCTTTTGTATTCTTCGACCAATAAGGTGTACGGTTCTCTTCCGCAATTTCCGGTAATCACTCAAGGTAATCGGTATGCTTTTAAAGATAAAAAGATTAGATCAAGGGGCATCTCAGAAAATATCCAATTAGATTTTCATTCTCCATACGGTTGTAGTAAGGGCGTTGCCGACCAGTATGTTGTAGATTATAGTAGGATATATGGTTTGAAGACTGTGGTTTTCCGTCAGTCATGTATTTATGGTGAATACCAGATGGGGGTAGAGGACCAAGGATGGGTTGCTTGGTTTGCCATAGCAGCAATGTTTGGGAAAAAGATTACGGTATTTGGTACCGGTAAACAGGTAAGAGACCTTCTTTATGTCGGGGATCTTGTCCGTTTATATGAAGCGGCTATAAAAAATATAAACAAGGTTTCTGGGCAAGCTTTTAATGTTGGAGGAGGACCTCAAAATACTTTGTCTATTACTGAATGTTTTGAAATTTTAAATAAAAAATTAAATGTTCAAATTAACCCTCTAAAGGGGAAAACGAGAGCTGGCGATCAGCCAATATTTATTGCGGACATATCGAAGGCTTACAAAATGCTCGGTTGGAAACCAATAATTTCCATTGATGTCGGAATAGACAGAATGATTTCATGGATAAAAAGGAACCAAAAAATTATAAAAAAAATTTGTAAATGAAAAGAATTTTAGTGATTCAAACCGCCAAATTGGGTGATATGGTTTGCACCACGCCCGTATTTAGAGCAATAAAAAAGAATTTTCCAGATACTAAATTATTTGTTATTGGCGATTCAGTAAATAAAAAAATTTTACAAGGTAATCCTCACATAGAAGAATATCTAGAATATAAGAATGTCACTGTTAGTCATCTTAGACAGATGAAAATAAACGTTGCTATTTTACTTAATCCGCAACCAATAATTTTAGGCAAAATGTTGTTGGCCGGGATACCCAAAATTATTGTTCCTAAAGTACGGGGAGGATATTCCCCATATTCGACAAAGATGTATAGAATGTTTTCGTTATTTACTACAAAAGTTGATAGACATTTCGGCAAATATGTTCCACAAGAATATCTTAATATGCTTTTGCCGTTAGGAATTAACTCAAAAGATACTAAAAAAGAACTTTATTTTAGTAGTTTGTCTGAATCAAAAGCAAACAAACTGCTAGAAAATTACACAAATCAATTCAAGATAATAATTAGTCCGTCGGCCGGGAATAAGATAAAAAATTGGGGAGGTGAAAAATTTGCGAAACTAGTTGATGAAATGTATGTGAAATGGAAGCCCGCAATATTTATTATTGGTGCCTGCAATGACCAAAAAGAGGTAAAAGAAATGATTGACAATTTATCACCAACCACAAAAGTGGTTGATCTTTCAATGAAATTGGACCTCGAGGATTTGAAGGCTGTTATTTCTAAAGTTGATATGTTTATTAGTGTTGACACTGGCCCGATTTATATAGCAGAAGCTTTTGATGTACCAACAGTAGATATAATTGGTCCAATTGATGAAAGCGAACAACCACCAAGAGGAATTATTCATAAGTGGGTGGTTTCTTCAAAAAGAAAAAAACCACTTTTGTATGTTTTAAATGCTAGAATTTATGATGTCGCTGCGGCAATAGAATCAACAAAATCTATATCTGTAGAAATGGTAGTGAATGCTGTTGAATCTCTTTATGTGCAATTAACAAAAAATAATCATGTTTAGTCCCACCAGGTGTATTGTGTGTAATAATAGTCCAATAAATCTAGTTTTAAATGGTTTGAACATGAAAAAATGCCCAACATGTAATTTGTTATGGCGATCCGAATTTTCTCTACCCGAGTTTCATTATGAAAAAAAGTTGGTAGATTTTACTGAATCAAAATTAAAGGCAAGGGTGGAGAATTGCTATAATAGAATAGATTCTTTAAAGAAATTTGTTGATTTAAATAATCTGTGTGATTTAGGAACAGGAGAGGGAATGTTTCTTAAAGCTCTGAAAGATTGCGGATTTGTCGGTATGTTTGGTATTGAACCAAGTGAACAAATCAGTGATTTTTCAAAGAAAAATCTATTAGAAATATATAAGGGAAGAATAAACCTCTTATTATCCTTGGCAAAAACGAGACTTATAAGGGGCGTATCCATGTTTCATTTAATAGAGTATCTCGATAATCCTGTAGAAAATCTTGAAGTAATATTTAATACATTGCCAATCGACGGATATTTGATTATTGAGACTCCCAATTCGAATAGTTATGTATTAAAAAAAACTGGGCACAAACACGAACTAATTTATCCAGAACATCTATTTCTTTTTAATATAAATAATTTAACAAGTTTGTTAAAAAGAATTGGTTTCGAAGTAGTTGCTTATGGTAATCGGGATTTTAATCCTCAAAAAATGAACTTGCATGATGCTTTTTTCAAATTAGGAATAGTTGCCGACAGATTACAAGGAAACAAGATGAATGTTGGGCAAAAAGTAGAAATGGTTGAAGTGATCAAAAGAGATCGTCTTAAAAATAGCGTTATTAAGTATACGAAGCTTGTTTTGGGGTGGATAATAAGAAAACTTGGAAGAGAGGATTATTTGTGGATTATAGTTAAAAAATGAAAAATTTTATTTACAAAATTAAACTGGACCTAAAACAACTTTTTTCATATCCAGATTCATCACTGAAAGATCATCCGGTAGTTGATTATGATTATTACTGGGAACAAAGAGGAAGAAAGGGGGTGTCGTCCTTATCTAATTGGCAAAAACAAAGAGCCGAATATGTAATAAAACTTGTTTCTCCAGGAGATGTAATACTTGACATTGGGTGTGGTGACGGGGCAGTTTTGAAATATATAAACGACAGAACTAATTCAAATGGCATTGGTGCGGACATGAGTGATATTGTTTTAGAGGCAGCAAAAAAATTGGGCACTAACACTATAAAAATTGATATACGAGACATTAAATCAATCAATTCTTTGCCCGAAGTAGATTTTATAATTGGTTTTGAAATACTTGAGCATTTGCCAGAGCCAGAGATTTTGGTTATATCGCTATTTAAAAAAGCTAAAAAAGGTTTATTATTCTCTGTCCCAAATACAGGATATTATGCACATAGGTTAAGACTTTTATTTGGAAGATTTCCATTGCAATGGGTGGTGCATCCATCAGAGCATCTACGATTTTGGACAGCAAGAGATGCGAGGCGTTGGTTATTATCGTTGGGTATACCACTGGAGAATATGTTTTTTTACGAAGGGCTTCCTTTCTTGAATAAAATAATCCCAACTCTTTTCGCGCAAGGAATGATTATTTATATTAAAAAAGATGATGTCTAGGCAAAAAAAAGTATTTGTTACTGTATTCCATCCTTTCATAACCAAGAATGTTCTTGATACGGAAGTTTTTTCTACACTACTCTCAAATAAAAATATACACATATTTTTGCTCGTATCTGATCATAAAGAACAATTTATTCGTGATAATTACTCTTATAAAAATGTAACAGTAATAAGTGTACCAGTAGCCAGAATAATCAAAAACAAACTGGCGGTTATTTTCAGTAGAATTTCTTGGCTCCTGATGGATACTCATTATATGAAATATAAACGTCATGAAAGATTTGATGAGAAAAGGAGTATCCTAGCTTTTTTTAAACTTGTTTTAGAGAACTTTTTGAGTAGCGCATTATCTAATAATCCGCGACTAAATAACTTCTTTAGATATCTGTTTAAAAAATTTTCTAAATTTATTGATATTAAAGATATTTTTGATAAATATAAGCCAGATATATTTTTTTCTACCGATGTGTTTGATGAAGCAGATTGCCTTTTTTCAATTGAAGCCAAGAGAAGAGGGATTGAAGTTATAGGAATGGTTCGGTCATGGGATAATTGCTATAGCAAAGGAATTATGAGAATAATTCCTAATAAATTAATAGTCAATAATATAACCTTAAAGCAAGAAGCACACGAAATGCATCAAG
>Ga0334722_10001544_pt1 | contig 28495 bp, 25 predicted proteins | sample C3_bottom_MG_FD_207210 | JGI IMG/M metagenome (GOLD analysis project Ga0334722, IMG submission 207210) | Sediment microbial communities from Yellowstone Lake, YNP, Wyoming, USA - C3_bottom | ecosystem: Environmental > Aquatic > Freshwater > Lake > Sediment | place: USA: Wyoming | collected... | reverse complement strand
GCAGTGGTCGGTGCGAATGCAGATATGATCCTGAAAGACACCATCACGTTGGGAGAAGGCATTATAGGTGATATCGCCCGGCGTGGAATTGCTGAATCGATCGCAGACACCTCCCGGGATCAGCGCGCCAGGCAGATCCCTGGGACACCTTATCCCGAGGAAGTTGAGCGGATGATGGTAACGCCTTTGCTGGCTGGCGAAAAAGTGACCGGTATTATGACGATCTGGCGCGAGGAAGGGGATGAATTCTCTCCAGCAGAGCTGGATTTTATGAAGGGTCTCTCCCAGCAGGCGACCATCGCCATTCAGAATGCCCGTCTGTTCACTGAAAGCCAGACTGCCCGCCAGGAAGCCGAATCAGCAAATGCTTCCAAGAGCGCTTTCCTGGCGATGATGAGCCACGAGATCCGTACCCCCATGAACGCTGTGATCGGGATGAGCGGTATCCTACTGGATACCGAGCTCACCAATGAGCAGCGCGAATTCGCAGAGATCATCCGTAATAGCGGCGATGCCTTGCTGGGTATTATCAACGACATCCTGGATTTCTCCAAGATCGAAGCCGGGAAGATGGATCTCGAGAACCAGCCCTTTGATCTGCGTGAAGTAGTGGAAAGCGCTCTGGATCTGATCTCCCCGAAGGCAGTGGAAAAAAGTTTGGATATTGCCTATATGATCGAAAATGATGTGCCTCCGGCTATCCTGGGAGATGTCACCCGCCTGCGGCAGGTTTTGATCAACCTTCTTGGGAACTCGGTCAAGTTCACCGAGAAAGGCGAGGTGGTTGTTAATGTTTCCAGAGTCACTGAAAAACAGAACACCAATGACCAAAACTCTGAAACACTCCATTTCACTGTCCGGGATACAGGTATTGGAATTCCAGCGGACCGCATGGGACGCTTGTTCCAGTCCTTCAGCCAGGCGGATTCCTCCACCTCGCGTAAGTATGGCGGCACCGGTCTTGGACTGGCCATCAGCAAACGGTTAACTGACTTGATGGGCGGGAAATTGTGGGCTGAAAGCACAGGTCTCCCCGGACAGGGCTCCATCTTCCACTTCACCATCCAAACCAAAGCCGTTGAAATGCCGGAGCGCTCCCGCCGCAACCTGCGTGGTGTCCAACCTCACCTGGACGGAAAACGAGTCCTGATCGTGGATGATAATGCCACCAACCGCCGGATCATGACCCTGCAATTACATAATTGGGGCATGCAGACACGTGATAGTGAATCTCCCAGGGAAGCTCTGGAGTGGATCAAGCACGGTGATCCCTTTGACCTGGCTATCCTCGATATGCACATGCCTGAAATGGATGGGGTTACCCTGGCTTCCAGGATCCATAAATTAAAGGATACGAAATCCATGGCTTTGGTGCTGTTCAGTTCCATCGGTCGGCATGAATCAGAAGCGGAGCCAGGCCTGTTCACTGCTTTTCTCAGCAAACCAATCAAACCATCCCAATTGTTTGATACTTTGGCAACCATCTTCGCAGAGACACCAGCAGAAGAAAAACGAACCGCACCGCTTAAATTACAATTGGATCCGGAGATGGCAAAAAATCACCCGTTACGGATCTTGTTGGCTGAAGACATCCTGGTTAACCAAAAATTGGCTTTGCGCTTGCTTGAGCAAATGGGTTACCGTGCCGACGTGGCGTCCAACGGTCTTGAAGCGATTCAATCTGTGGAACGTCAGCCTTATGATGTGATCCTAATGGATGTGCAGATGCCCGAGATGGATGGCCTGGAAGCTTCCCGGCGTATCTGTGCCCGCTGGCCGCGAGGCAAACGCCCAACGATCATCGCCATGACCGCCAATGCCATGCAGGGTGACCGTGAAATGTGCCTGGAGGCTGGCATGGATGATTATGTCAGCAAACCCATCCGTACGGATGAATTGATCAAAGCATTATTGAAAGCAAAACCAATACAATCGAGGTAGAATATGAATCAGACTCCCGCGATCGATCTGTCCACTTTCGAAGCCCTCAAAGATGCCATGGGTGCAGATTTCATCACTGAACTCGTCCAGACATATTTTGACGAAACACCCCTCCTGATCACCAAACTTCAAGAAGCTCTTGCCAGCCAGGATTGCGATGGTTTCCGCAGGGCAGCCCATTCCATCAAATCCACCAGCAACAGCTTTGGAGCACTGGAGCTTGGTACATTGGCAAAGGAACTGGAATTCATGGGTAGAGATTCGAATTTAATGGATGCTCCCAGAAAAGTGGAGAACCTGGTGGCAAATTATGATGGTGTGAAGCAGACTCTTAAGGACTTGATCCATGTCTAAAAACAGCCCGGGTCGTTTGCTGGTGGTCGATGATAACAAGGTGAACCGCTTGCTCCTCGGACGCAGCCTTGAGCAGCAAGGTCACATCATTGAGATGGCAGAGAATGGACGCCAGGCGCTCGAAATGCTTCAGTCAAAACCGTTTGACCTGGTGCTGCTGGATATCGAAATGCCCGAGATGAACGGTTACCAGGTGTTGGAAAAAGTGACCTCTGATCTGAAGTTGAGAGATATCCCCATCATCATTACCTCCGCGCTGGAAGAGGTGGAGAGCGTGGTGAGATGCATCGAGATGGGTGCCGAGGACTACCTGACCAAACCAGTCAACCCGGTCCTGCTTAAGGCTCGCATTGGTGCCAGCCTGGAAAAGAAGCGCCTGCGCGACCAGCAGCGCGAATTGATTAAAAAGTTTGCGACCTCCGAAGTGGCCTCTGACCTGGAGACATCCGGGTTTTCCCTGGGGGGAAAATTTGTCGAAGCGACTGCCATGTTTTCCGACATCCGTTCTTTTACCACTATTGCAGAAGCGCAGACTCCCGCTGAGACGATCGAACTCTTGAATACTTATTACACCCTGATGTTTGAAGCCATCAGCGACCAGGGTGGAGTGGTTAACCAGATGGTCGGAGATGGTTTGATGGCCATTTTCGGGGCTCCACTGGTTCAAGCTGACCATTGTGAGCGCGCTGTGAAAGCTTCCCTGGATATGATCGATATGATCCGATTGTTGAATGTAGACCGGCTGGCAGAAGGCAAGGCAGAGATCCGCATTGGGATCGGGATCGCCTCAGGTCAGGTGATCGCCGGTTACACCGGCACAACCCGCCGGGCGACGTATACCTGCGTGGGTGACACCGTCAACCTGGCAGCCCGCCTGGAAAGCCATACCAAGGTTGTCGGCAAATCGATCCTGATCGATGGCGCCACACAGGCTGCCCTCTCCCCCGGAATCAAGGTTGAGGCAGAGGGATCTTTTCAACTTAAAGGTAAGACCGTTGAAGTCCCGGTTTTCTCAGTCCCACTGGACCAGAAGAAGTAAGATGCAACGAAGCCTTTCAAGTATTCCTCTTTTTTCCTCGCTCCCGCCTGAAGAGATCCACCACCTGGAAGAGACTTTATCTACAGTCAATTTCCCGGTCGGCAAGGTATTGTTCCATGAGGGGCATTCGGATGACAAATTCTTCATCCTGCTGGAAGGCGAAGTGGAAGTGATCAAATCGATGGGCAAGCCGGAAGAACGTATCCTGGGAGTGCGTGAAGCTGGAAATTTGCTGGGGGAGATGAGCCTGTTCACCCGCAAAGGTTGTCATACTGCCAGTGTTCGTTCTCTGACACCTTTACGGTTAATGAAGGTTACCCGCAGTGAAGTGGATGGCATGCTGCAACGCCAACCACAACTTGCTTATGCGATCATCAGTCTGCTCAGCCACCGCCTGGAAGAATCCGAGAACATCACCATCCTGGATCTGAAAGAGAAGAACCAGCGCCTGCGGGAGGCATATGAAGAACTTAAAGCAGCGCAGGAGCAGATCATTGAAAAAGAAAGGTTGGAGAAAGAACTCGAGATCTCTGGCCAGATCCAGCAAAGTATTCTGCCCGAATCTTTACCTTTAGTCCTGAACTTTGAGTTTGGCGCTCTGATGATCCCAGCCCGCGCCGTGGGTGGTGATTTCTACACGTTCTTCAAGTTGGGCAGGGACAAGATGGGACTTGTCGTCGGGGATGTTTCCGACAAAGGGGTGCCAGCCGCCCTGTTCATGGCGCTCAGTTACAGCCTGATCCGGGCTGAGGCAGTTCGCACCAAATCCCCCGTACAGGCTTTACGAAAGGTCAACCATCATCTGTTGCAGATGAACTCTTCGAGTATGTTCGTTACATTGGTGTACGGTATCCTGGATTTCAATAGCGGGGATTTCCACTTTGCCCGCGCCGGCCACCCATCTCCTTTTCTACTGGATGGGGGCGGTCAGCTCGTGGATGTGCCGGTCTCCTCCGGACAAGCTCTTGGTATTTTTGGTGACTTACCTCTAGACGAACAAACTATACATTTAGCGCCAGGAGGCACGCTCTTGCTTTACAGTGATGGGATCAGTGAAACCATGGATAACCAGGGCACAGACTTCGGATTGGATTCGATCTACGAGACCATGTCAGCCAACCGTCTTCAACCTGCCCAGAAGATTTGCGAACAGTTATGGCAGGACGTAAAAGCTTTCGGAGGCGATGCTCCCCAGCAGGATGATTTCACAACTTTCATCATAAAAAGGTCGTACCAGGCGTAACGATGAGAACAACAAGAGATCCAGCCGCTGAAGCAAGACAGTTCCTTGGCAAAGTCCCACTCTTTACACAACTGGATGAAGCCTCCCTGCAAACCCTGGCACAAGCCTGTACATCCCTGCATGTAGAAAAAGGACAATTCCTTTTCCTTCAATATGATCCGTCTGACAAAGCTTACCTGGTCCGTTCAGGGCTGATCTCCATCATACTGGAAAGTCAGGATGGTCGGAAATTAGTGATCAACGAAATGCGTGCGGGAAATTTCTTCGGAGAAGTTGGACTACTGACCGAACAAACACGCTCATCCAGTGCCATTGCCCGGATAGATAGTGAACTGATGGTGATCCCCCGCCTTACATTATTAAAGGTACTAAATAATGAACCAACCCTGGTTCGCCGGATGCTTGAGATGACAGCCAATCGCCTGCGCGAGAGTACAGAACGGGAAAGTGCTCTTGCGTTCCTGGATTCCCAGGGCAGATTGGCACGCCTCCTGCTGGTATTGGGACGCCAGGAACTTGAGAAGGGATATATCACCATCTCGCAGGAGGAACTGGCAGAGCGCACCGGTCAAACGCGTCAGACAGTGGCCAAAGCCCTGGGTCGCTGGCGCCGGTCAGGGTGGTTGATCACAGGACGAGGTCGCATCATGTTGTTGAACCACGCTGCTCTTTCCCACCTGGAATTGGATGAATCGATCTAAAGCCAGGATCGATCTCCAGATCACTCTCAGAAATGGTCTACTTCCAAATTCGAGAGAGGTCTCCGAAATCCCTCAGATCTGGAAGAAAGGCAAGCAATTCCAAAAGTATTTCCCCTTATGTCGTCAAAGTGACAGAAGATCCAAACAATAAGTGTTATCTTCAATACATAACATGAATTAATAAGCCACCAATCAAAAAAAGGAGAAATACCATGGAAAACCAGGATCAATCATTCGTTCGCTTACTCAAGAAACTTTCTGCCTTGCGCGCTACCCTTAAAAATGACGAGCGCAGCTTGCTGGATGGTCTGGTCACCAGTTCCATAAGTGAGGTCAGCGCCCATTCCATGCGGGTGGTCCCGATCAGCCCAGCAAAAAGCACCGCCAAAGCCACCTCTCCTGACGAGGCAAAAGCCAATGCCATGAAGGTCAGCACCGCCAAGAGCGCAGCCAAAGCCACCTCCCCCGACGAAGCCAAAGCCAACGCCATGAAGGTCAGCACCGCCAAGAGCGCAGCCAAAGCCAACGCCCCCGACGAAACCCGAGCCAACGCCATGAAGGTCAGCACCGCCAGGAGCGCAGCCAAAGCCACTTCTCCCGATGAAGCCAAAGCCAATGCCATGAAGGTCAGCACCGCCAAAAGCACTGCCAAAGCCACTTCTCCCGATGAAGCCAAAGCCAATGCCATGAAGGTCAGCACAGCAAAGAGAGCCAAAGCCACCTCCCCGGATGAAGCCAAAGCCAACGCCATGAAGGTCAGCACCGCCAAGAGCGCAGCCAAAGCCGCCTCCCCCGACGAAGCCAAAGCCAATGCCATGAAGGTCAGCACCGCCAAGAGCGCAGCCAAAGCCGCCTCCACTGATGAAGTTCGAGCCAATTCGATGAGCTACCAGATCGTGTTCAACAAAGGCAAGGATGAGTATCAACTCAAAAGATAGCAGCTCTAATTTGTAACCAGGTTAAGTAGATTTTCCGCACCAGCAATGTTGCGGAAAATCTACTTTATTCAGGTCTATCGAGGAAAGGTGCAGATGACCGCCAAAAAAGAATCGAAAGACACAAAAATTCAAGCACAAATAAAAAGGTTATTGACTTCCATTGAGGCCAGCGGACATGCCATCCTGCCCCACTCCAATGACGACCTGTTGAGATCAATTGTTGAAGCAGCAGGTCGTATTTTTAATGCCGCGGCAGCCTCGATCCTCCTGGTCAATGAAAAGGAGCAGGTCCTGGAATTCAAAGTCGCCTATGGAGCCTCGAATCATGACCTGGTGGGAGTAAAATTTCCCATGGGCAAAGGCATCGCAGGTTATGTAGTGATGACCGGGCAACCTCTTGCCATCTCCAATGTCCGGCAGGACGCCCGGTTCAACCAGGATTTCGCCAAGAGCACGGGGTATGTGCCCAACTCGATCCTGGCAATGCCGATGCTCTCCGGGGATCGTGTCATTGGTGTCATGGAAGTCCTGGACAAGATCGATGCGGCCTCCTTTGGGATCCAGGATATGGATCTGTTGGGGATGTTCGCCCACCAGGCAGCCATTGCCATCGATCAATCTCAACGGATGGAACATATCGAAGATGCACTCGTGGCAGGTTTGAAGAAGATCATTACCAATGAACCTGAAATGGGATCAACCGATCTTATTTCCATTTTGGACCAAACCAATGATGTTAATTCCAGCTCGGATCTCATCGGTTTGGCAGCTATGTTTTACGAAATCAGTGAGCTTGGTGATGAAGAACGCAAGGCTTGTTTGCAGGTTCTGAAAGTGTTTGCAGATTATCAGCGTTCCAAACGAAGAATACAACATGGCAGATGAATCCGTTCGCCCGGCCTGGTCTGAACAATTTTTGCCAGAAGTGATCCAGCAATTGGTTCACTCCAGTCCCATTGCAGACCTGACCCCGGAATGGGCTTTCGGGGGGAGTACCGGAAAAGGAATTCGGGTGGCAGTGGTGGACAGTGGGGTTGAATATGATCACCCGGAATTGGGTGATTGTGTGCACGGGGGGGTGGTGGTCGAATATGACCCGGATGAGGAATCACAAGTACGCTACGACCCGGAAGATCAACCATGCGATCTGGCCGGACATGGCACTGCTTGCGCCGGGATCATCCATAAGATCGCACCGGAGGCTGAAATTTACAGTGTGCGCGTCCTGGGAAGCAATATGCGGGGTCGTGCTATACAGTTTGCCGGTGGGTTGGATTGGGCTATCGAAAACAATATCCAGGTGGTCAATTTGAGCCTGAGCACCTCCAAAGAGGAATACTTCGGTCTCTTCCACGACCTGGTTGACCAGGCTTATTTTAAGAATATGAATGTCGTCTGTGCGGTCAACAACTATCCTGAAGCAAGTTACCCATCCTTGTACTCATCGGTGATCTCGGTGGCTGCACATGATGGGCTTGATCCTTTCACTTATTATTACAATCCGAACCCGCCTGTCGAATTTGGCGCGCCAGGTATCGATATTGAGGTAGCCTGGAATAACAAACAATATGTGGTCAGTACCGGGAACAGTTTTGCATCCCCGCACATTGCCGGTATCATTGCTTTGATCCGTGCCAAGCACCCGGAGATGACTCCCTTCCAGGTCAAGACCATCCTGCTGGCATGCGCTTCCAATATGCAACGAACGGATAAAACTCGCAAGAGCAGGAAAACTTCTCCCAAATAAGACGTTTCTGATCTTCTTTTTTTCTGCATCAATTTTATTCTTTCGTGTTCTTATTAACAATAATACAGAGGAACGATTCAAAATGGGATCACCTGATATGACCACACATTGGAGTCTGAAAGACCTGCTCCCAGACCCGGTAGACCAGGCAGTTGGGCAAAATTTATCTCTTCTTGAAGAATCCGTCTCGGAATTGGAAAGGATGCGCGAGGGTTTGACAGAGGATATTTCCAAAGAGGCTTTCGTCCATGCATTGGGGCTTCTTGAAGTGATTAACAGCCTGATGAGACGCCTGCAAGGATACTCGTACCTTTGGCTCTCAGAAGATACCCAGAATGTAGCCGCGCTGAACCTGCGTGACCGCCTGGATCAAAAATTGGTCGATCTTGGCAACCGATTTCTGTTCGTCGAGATCTGGTTCAAAGATTTGCCGGATTCTGCAGCGGAAAGACTCATCGCCGGTGGCGGTGATCTGAAATACTACCTCGAATCCATCCGGCGGTTCAAACCCTATACATTGAACGAAAGGGAGGAGATGATCCTCGCCTTGAAAGACCCAAACGGGATCGATGCGCTGGTCGGCTTGTACGAAATGATCACGAACCGATTCACCTTCTCGATGGAAGTGAACGGTGTGAAAAAGAACATGACCCGGGATGAACTGACCACTTATTACTACAATTCGTCCAGCGAGGTCAGGAAGGCAGCCTACCAGGAACTTTACCGGGTTTACAAGGAGAACTCCACGGTCCTGTCCCAGATCTACAGCCATCGGGTACGGGATTGGCATACGGAAGGGATCGAGCTGCGAGGCTACTCGTCCCCGATCTCAGCCCGCAACCTGGGGAATGACCTGCCGGATGAAGTGGTGGAAACCCTGCTTTCCGTGTGCCGCAAAAATGCCAGCCTCTTTCAACGATATTTCATTTTAAAAGCTGGTTACCTGGGTACGAAAAAACTTCGCCGGTATGACATCTATGCCCCGCTGACCAATGCAGATAAAAAGTACGATTTCGCTTACGCCAGAAAACTTGTTCTGGATACTTTCCAGGAATTCTCACCTCTGATGGCTGACCTGGCAAAGCAGGTATTTGACCAACAGCATCTTGACTCTGAGATCCGGCATGGCAAGCGCGGCGGTGGTTTCTGCTATGCGACTTTGCCAGAACTCACACCCTGGGTGCTGGTCAATTATAACGACCGTCCGGGAGACATTGCCACCCTTGCCCATGAATTGGGGCATGCCGTCCATGCCATGCTCGCAAAAAGCCATTCTGTTCTATCATTCCATCCCTCCCAACCTCTGGCTGAGACCGCTTCTGTGTTTGCCGAGATGCAACTGACCGACCGGCTTTTGAAGGAGGAACAAGACCCTGCTGTCCGCCGCGATCTGCTGGTCAGGGTGATCGATGATGCGTATGCAACTGTCATCCGCCAGGCATATTTTACGATCTTTGAAAAAGATGCACACCGAATGCTGGTGGAGGGTAAGTCTTTTGACGAGCTCTCGGATCATTACTTCTCCATTCTTTCGGAGCAATTTGGGCAGGCGGTGGAGCTTTCCGATGAGTACAGGTGGGAATGGATCACAATTCCACATATTTACGAATCACCTTTTTATACCTATTCCTATAGTTTCGGTCAGCTCCTGGTCCTGGCACTTTACCAGCAGTACCGCAGTGAAGGAACTGCATTTATTCCAGGATACTTGAAGATCCTTTCCTACGGTGGATCGGAAACACCGCTGAAGATCCTGCAGGAAGCAGGATTGGATATCACTTCCCCAGTTTTCTGGCAGGGAGGCTTTGATATCCTTGATGAAATGATCACTGAACTTACCCGGATCGCTTAAGGAGATTTTCATGAATACTGCCACGACACCAGCACCACGCTTGTCGCCCTTTGCAGTTTTCCGCAACCGAAATTTCAGCAAGATGTGGACAGGTCAGTTGATCTCCACCATGGGGACAGCCTTGACCTCCCTGGCAGCTTCCATCTATGTTTTCCAAAAAACAAATTCAGCCATGAGCGTTGGTCTCATGCTGATGGCAACGGCAGCACCATCCCTGCTGGTGGGATTATTCGCAGGTGTCCTGGTGGATCGCATCGACCGCAAGCGGATCATGATCATTGCAGACCTGTTCCGCGCAGTGTTAGTGTTCCTGATTCCCTTCCTGGTACCTTTCAGCATCGTCTGGTTATATGTGATCGTTATGCTGACCAGTGCGATCGGTCAATTCTTTGACCCGGCACAGGAGAGTGTGCTGCCAGAAATAGCGACAGAGGAGGAACTGGCAGCCACCAATTCGCTCATGGCGATCAGTTCTTTCGGAGCCACCGCGGTCGGTTTCGCTGCGTCCGGTCTGATCGCCTCGGCCGCGAACATAAGCTGGGCATTTTATCTGGATGCGCTCTCTTTCCTTGTTTCCGCTTTTTGCATCTTCCTGATCACCATCAAACCTCTTAAAGTGGAGGATGATACCAATGCTGCCATCGTGATCAAAAACCTGAAAGTGGGAGTGCGCCAACTTTTTGACACACCCATCCTGCGGTCTCTATTCCTCACTTCGATCCCGACCCTGATCGCTTTTGGTATGTCAAACGCCCTGCTGCTGCCATTTGCACTACGGGCGCTCAAAGCCAGTGAATTTGAATACGGATTGCAGGAAGGTCTGACCTCGCTGGGTTTTGTTGCCGGGAGTTTGCTAATGGCAAGTATTTTCGACCGGATGCGTGAAGGTGCCTGGATCGCGGTAGGTTTTATTGGCATGGCACTGACAAGCATCGTCTATTCCTTCATCCATTCCATTCCCCTGGCGATCACCATCGTAACAATCTCTGGTTTCTTCAATGCACCATCTGCGATCGGTCGCCGGCTAATTGTCCAACGCAATACACCGCGGGAAATGCGCGGGCGCGTCAATAGTGTTTTCTTTGTGGCTCGCGATATCCTCTTCTTAATAGGGATGGCAACCGCTGGTTTGGCTGATTTTATTAATGTCCGCTGGATGTATTTCAGCAGTGCCATCCTCCTCCTGGGAGGAGGTGTGCTGGTACTGGTCCTGCCTGGCTTGCGGCAGAACAGGGCTGAATGGAGACGGTCTCTCAGCCTGTTGAAAACCGCTCCTACTGGCTCGGGACTGGGTATCGGAAGATTGGCGTTGCCCACTGATATGGATGCGTTGGTAGGATTAATCCCCTCGCTTTCATCGCTCTCCAATAAAGAGCGAGACTTGTTAATTGCTCAAGCTCATGTGATCGAAGCATCTGAAGGCACAACTATCATCCGGCATGGAGAGAGTGGGGAAACAGCATTTTTTATCCTTTCAGGAAGTGCTGTAGCCGGGATCGCGGATGGTGAGAATAATTACCATTCTCTATCCACCATGACCGCCGGTGATTTCTTTGGTGAGATCGCGGCTCTGACCGGCGCTGCCCGTACTGCCGACGTGGTGGCTGCTGAAAACACCCGCCTGATGCAGATCCCTGCACAAACCCTGCGCAGCCTGATGTGGAACCCGGCGTTAAGTGCGCTCTTCCTGGGAAAGATGAGTGAACGGCTTAACCGCTCTTCGCTTAATGAGCTGCCTCGCTTTGCCGGAGTGGACCAGAAGGATGTGAAAGATCTGCGGACAGTTCCAGTTGGAGAATAGCAAAATTCACGACTATTGTCGACTGGACAACAAGGGGCTATAATGAATCTGTAACAAGGAGTAGAACCTATGGCTGAAAAAACCACACAAACCAAAAAACCGTTCGCAAACCACGTCCCTGAGGAAACACGCGAGCATGTTCACGCTGCCCGCCAGGAATTTCAGGAGACCATAAGAACCATGCTGCCACCCCAATTCCTGGAGCATCATCGCAAAGCCCGCAAAGAAATGCTGCTGGCATGGCGCAGCCTGATCGATCATTCCATCGAACATATGGAAGAACACGATAAAAAGGCTTAGAAATAACATAAAGTGCCCCGTTCATGATGAACGGGGCACTTTTTATTTAAGGGAAAGCGCTCTAGCCCCCTGGTTGGTGGCGGTTTGGTATGAATAACGTCCATAATAAAGCAACCACTGAGGCACCAGTCATTAAATTCCCGATTATTAGTTTATCTAGGCTGTAAAAAATGGCCCCCCCGATCAACAATCCTGCAAAAACCACTCCTCCCGCCAGGCGATTAACGGCTTTTTCCAGGGAAAACATTTGGCGGTTTACCTCCGGCATCTGAACTTTCAATTCCCCGTTTTCGATCTGGGCCATGATCTTTCCAACCTGGGAGGGAATTGCCAGTAGTTTCTTGACGATCTCTCCGGCTTCATCCAGCCAGACTTTCCAATTGGAGGTTGCCTCTTCGGCAACTATCTTCTGGGCGTAGGGCATGAGCTGATCCCAAAGGTTGAAATTTGGATCAAGCCCGGTGCACATTCCGGAAAGAATGGCAACTGTGCGACCCAGCATCAACAAGTTGTTTGGAAGCTGAAAAGGCATCGAATACATTAACTCGCGGAATTGAAATGCAAATTTGTGCATTTCTTTGTGATCGATCTTCCGCAAATCACTCATCGATTTACCCCAGAAGATCTCAAACATCTTTTCTTCCGCTTGCTCGATCAGTTTTAAATTCGCTCCGGGCAGTAACACATCCAGGATCTGATAAGAACGAACCATGCGAGCCGCATCGCGTGTACCCACCGCAATAAGCATTTCCCGCAGTCCCTCGCGTAAATTCGATGGCACATGCCCGACCATGCCGAAATCGACAAAAGTAAGCTGCCAGTTTATTTCACCACCTTCCACTTCGCTCTGTATTGGAGTAATGAATAAATTACCCGGATGTGGATCAGCATGGAAGAACCCATCCTCAAAGATCTGCTTCAAGTAAGTGTCCAGCAATCGTTTTGCCACCTCGCCCCGGTCCAAACCAGCTGAGGTGATGGCGTCATAGTCCGTGATCTTGATGGCAAAAACATCTTCCAACGTCAGGACCCGCCGGGTGGTGTGATTCCAGACCACCCGGGGAACATGCACCCCGGGGTGATCTGCAAAATTCTCATTAAAGACTTCCGCGTTTTTCCCCTCGCTCAAATAATCTATTTCCTGGCGAGTGGTGGAGGCAAATTCCTCGATCAAGGCACGAATGTCCACGCGTTCACGGATCGGTCGGTATTTTTCCAGCCACCCACCAAAGATCCTGAGGGATCTGAGATCCACTTCTATCAATTGTTCAATATAAGGACGCTGGACCTTTACCACCACATCGCGAAAGTGGTTTGAATCGGTGTCTTCCGCGGACAGACAGGCACGATGTACCTGCCCCAACGAGGCAGCCGCGATGGGGTTTTCATCAAAGGACGCAAACACATCTACCAGCCTGGCTCCCAACTCAGCCTCAGCCAACCTGCGGATGGCATTGAAATCTTCAGGGGGCACTTCATCCTGCAGACCGGCAAGCTCCTCGGTGATCTCAGCCGGGAGCACATCCAGGCGTGAGGACAGGAATTGTCCCACCTTGATCATCACACCACCCATCTTGATAGCCATTCGACGGAACTGTGCAGCGATCCGTTTTAAACGTCCGGCGCGATTCCGCCTGGAAACCTTGCGAAACCCCAATCTCGGCAAGATGAGCTCCCAGAAAATAAAACCGACCGTTGCACGGGCAAAAAAGGTCATTGTGCGGAGATAGCGCGCACGAAGTTGTGATTTGTTCATTCAGCCTCCAGGCTATTTATACAGACCAAGATTTGATTGTATCATTCCCCGCTCTAATAAAATCAGTGCTTTCACAAATAACCGCAATTACCGATCTCATGATCCTTGTCTATCGTATTAATGTTCTGCATAAGATCAGACCACTGGTCTGGACTCTATTAGATCATATTTTTTCCACCTGGCTGGCAGTTAGTCCTTCCAGGCAGGAACTAAAATTCACCATGAACCATAAACATTTATTCTGTGTACAATTTCAATTTACCATCCGGTGTGATCTCCATGCGCAGTGGTGCCAATGGTTTAGATGCTGGTCCGCGCATGACCTTACCTTGCGGGTCAAAACGGGAGCCATGACAAGGGCAGGTAAAGCCATCTGGTTTGGTCTCCACTGTGCAGCCCAGGTGGGTGCAGACCAGGCTGATGGCGGTAAATCCTTTTTCCGAACGGATCAGCATGGCTGGCACCTGTTGAAGGAGAGTTTGTGAGCCCGGGGAGTAGTCCGAAGCCAACCCCAAGTTAAATTCGGTCAGGGCAGGCGGCTGGGACTGGTATCCCAGAAATCGGATCAGTCCTCCAAGTCCGAGCAGTCCGCTGACGGTAAGTATTCCAGTTCGAGCCAGTTTCAGGAAATCCCGGCGGGTAAATTTGCTTGCACTCATCTTTGCACCGAATGGCATTTATGACAGGCAGCGGAACTCTGATCGGAGGGGTCTTGTTGGCAGCCTGATCCGATGACAGGTTTAAATGTGAACACCTGCCTGGTAGCCTTACCGACCATCTGGTAAGTCCCATCCACCAGGAGACGTGTATTCCAGAGCGGCTCTCCTTTTTCGGTGACCAGGATGGTATCACCGGGTTTGAGAACCACCACAGGGTTGAGCAACGCCAGACGAAATGCCAGGTCATTTGGCTCTTCCAGGGTGAGAGTCTGCGGGAGATCGGTCGTCGTTCCGTGACATGTCTTGCAGCGGACGTACTGGATGTCAAACTTGCTGCCGTATAGGCTGCCATCCCCCATTGCCTCGCTGCGCGTGTGACAATCAATGCAATCAAGTGTGTACTCGCACTTGGTGAACTGTGAGATCGGTTGGTAATAATCGTGCAGACGGTCTAAAGGTTGATCCGTGCGTGGCTGGAAGACCATTGATCGCAGATCGTAGTTACCGCGGTTGTGACAGGTGTCACACTGGGTGTAGGAAATGGTTGTGGTCAGCGTGTGGACCTGGGTGGCTTTACTGGTGTCCACGCTCACCAGGTTTGTTGATTGGGTTGGTGTATGGCAGGCAGAACAACCGGTAAAATGGTCATATCGCCCACCCGTCTGCACTGGCTGGGCGGACAGGTGACATACCAGGCAGTTCTCTCCGAACAACTTGAGTTGTGGATTCGATTCATTGGTTGAAGTGAAAGCTTTCAGGCTGGTGATCCCGCTGGTATTCATATTATCTTCGACAGCGACTATCCCAAAGAGGGCGGTCAGGCTGGGTTGGGCGCCATAGGTATATCGTATAAGGGCGATCGCCCCAGCGTAGGTATCCTGGATGCTGGTGGTGGCACGCTGGATATGGTTGCGGGAAGAATCCGGACTACCACTGTGACAGTCTGCTCCGCCGCAGGAAGTCTGGACCACCGTGAAGTCGGATGGGTTCTTGCCACCTCGCATAGTACTGTGGGCAAGCGTTGCATCCAACGCCAGGGGTTCTCCTCCGTGACAAACCACGCAGCCGAATGTCTTGACCGGGTGAGACTTGCTGATCTCTGCCAAGTCAGCATGACAGGACAGGCAGTATTCCACCTTGCCGGTCAAGGCGGGGGTCAGCGCTACCGGCCTAACTTTCCGGGTTTCCTGCCAGGCCGCGATCAGCAGGCTGACAAGTAAAAGAATGGATCCGACCAGGAGCAGGAAGCGGCGCATCATTAACCATGATCCTTATTGGGAAAGTGGAAGCAAAGAGAGTGCGGTAAGGATCAGGATAAGCACGATAATCGCGAGGATCAGGATCTGGACCAGTCGATTACCTCTGGGAAACCAGCGCCCCAGTTCAGACGAGATAGGGTAAGGAAACAAATAAGGAACAAGTCCGATCAGAACCAGAAGCACCAGCTGGGTAAGCACACCCCACAGGAATGGGTTGCCAAGCTTGAGCATCTCCTGCACCCACAGGAAGAACCAGGGGGCATGAGCGGTCCCACTAATGGTTGAGTCTGCTGAGATCGGAGCTGCCAGCGGTGCAGGGACAAAAGTCGATAACAGTAGCAAACCGGTTCCAGCCAACAGCATCGTGAAAACCTCGCGCCGCACAAGCTCAAAACGTGTAATACGTCTTGTATCACTGCGCTCTGCAGGCAGTGGGAGGGCGATGCCCCCATCCCGGCGGACTCTAAAAATATGCCAGATCAATAGGATGGCTGCCAAAATTGCCAACCCGTAGACATGCCAGCCATAAAACCGGATCAAAGTCGCCGGTCCGGGTTGAGTGCCACCCACCAAAATATTATAGAATGAATTGCCGATCCACGGGATCGATCTGACCAGGTTCGTACCGGTCACCAGCGCCCAATGGATACCTTCATCCCAGCGCAGGACATAACCGGTGAAATCCAACAGGATAACCAGGACCAGCAAGCCCAACCCCAGCAGATAATTTAAGCGCCGCGGCGGGGTATATGCGCCGGTCAGGACCACCCTCAGCAGGTGGATAACCGTCACGATCACCAGAAACTGTGCTGACCAGAAATGCAGGTTGCGCACCAACCCACCGAACGGGACCAGGAAAGTCAGGGTTTGGATCGAACTTCCAGCCTGTTCCGGGGTTGGAATGTAAAAGAACATCTCCAAGATCCCGGTGATCCCCAGGACCAGCATCAGGAAAAGCGCTAGACCACCAGCAGCCAGAGTGTAACGGAAGCGAGCCTGGCGCTCAGGTATGGTCGGAGGGTGCAGGTGGTGGAAGAAGTTTGGGCGCATCAAATTGATTATACAGGCACTATCTGCATAATGGATGAAAACCGCCCCATGCGAGGAGCGGTTTTCATGGTTTAGACTGATGAGAGTGACCTGGTTAAAGAGAATCTAGGAAGTGATGTTGCGCCTTTCTTTTTCATCTTCGAATACATGCAGGTATTTAACTGCCAGACCGAATGCCATGATACCGGCTGAAAAGATCCCGATCGAGAGAAATACTTCCGGTAACGACGGGATATATTTGACATTGTGCATGAATGATGGGATATAAGTCATCGGATCGGGATGGGTGACCGCAAACCAGCTTACATTGAAACGGTTCAGGATCATGCCAACCAACACAATGATCGAGCCAGTCAGCAACCCTTTCCCGCTCTGCCGAACTCGTTTGATCGAGAACATGACGATCGGGACAAGGATACCTATGATGACTTCAGCCCAGAACAGGAGACTCATAAAACCACTGGTGAAGAGATAATTTAATTTGCCTTCCAGGGCGATTTGCCCAAACCTGACCAACCCGTAAATGCCCAGCACTACTGGGATGGCTTTAGCCAGTTTTTCAAGTAAGTCAATTTCCAGTCCACGATGGAAATAACGCGAGCTTAGCGATGATTCCAGGATGATCATGGACAACCCGATGGAAGCCGCCGAGATGAAGAACAGGATCGGGAGAATAGGCGTCCACCACAAGGGAAACAGTTTCGTAGGTTGGATCAATAGCAGCGAACCGAGCGAGGACTGATGCAACGTGGAAAGAACCACGCCCAGGATCACGAATGGCATGATGAATCGGTGGATGAGGTTGGCAAATTTCTGCCAATTGAGGGTTTCAAAAACGATCGGAGCAAATTCGATGGCCAGCACCGTAAGGTAGGTCATCACGCAGATGCCGATTTCCAGGAGAACCGACGTTGGATTCATATGGATTATCATGTACAAGATGCGTTCCGGGTGACCCAAGTCCACCAGCAGGGCGATGACTACCATTATGTAACCCAGGAAGGCAGTTAATATAGATGGCCGAAGCAAAGGCTTAAACTGCTTTAGTTCAAAGATGTACACGGTTCCCGCCATAAGAAAACCACCGCTGCTGATCGCAACGCCCGTGAATAGGTCAAAACTGATCCACAAAGCCCAAGGATAAGAATTGTTCAGATTGCTGACTGCACCAATCCCATTGGCATAGCGCACCATGGCGATGACAAATGCGATTCCCATCAATGTAAGCAGTATGATGACAAGTGGTTTCAGATGGAGACGCGGATGGATGGTAATTTGCATTTTCATTTTGTCTCCTCTGTTTGGGGTTCGGAAGGTTCAAGCTTTTGAGCATACGCTTGTTTTTTCTGGTTATACAGGTGGACGCCAGCTGCCAAACCTGTAAGCACAGCGCCCCATCCAAGGGCAAAGGGAATTGTATATTCCATTACTTGTTCACTGACCTCCTTTACTGGACGGGAGGGAAGCACGGGCAATCCCAACTCTGCAATTGGCACGTGTGAAAGGATGAGATAAGAAGTGCCACCGTTTTCCGTCTCCCCGTAAACATGGTCAATGTAACGATCGGGATGTGCTTGAATTCGGGTATGTGCTTCCTTGACCAGGTCCTCCCGCTCGCCAAACGTAAGCGCATCGGTCGGGCAGGTGGCTACACAAGCTGGTTCCAGACCGATATCAATGCGCTGTGGGCACATGGTGCACTTGTCGATAAATGCCCCCGGGACCAAGCCTTTATCATAGTCAAAGTGTGGCACACCGAAGGGACAGGCATTCATACAGTACCGGCAACCGATGCACTTGTCTGCATCATAGATCACCGGACCATCCTCGCGCTTGGAATAAGCTCCCACCGGACAAGCCGAAAGGCAATCTGGTTCATTACAGTGCATGCAATGGTAAACCATTGAGGCACGGTTAAGATCTGGATATTTGCCTTTTAAACCGATGCCGGAAACCCAGATGCGGGTCTTGTTCATCGGGATCTTATTTTCCACGCTGCAAGCTACCATGCAGGCACGGCAGTCAATACAACGGGTGGCATCGAACAAAAATGCGTGATGTTTTATCTCTGTCATGGCTGCACCTTTAAGCCTTTGTTACCGTTACAAAAGTCTGGCTGAGCGCCTGGCCGCCACTGATGGGGTCTGTGTACGTGATATGCAGGACCGAATCACTGGCACCGATCCCGTAGGCAGTCTTGAGACCTTTGGAAAGGTGCCCGTACCCCGGTGTCAGGTAGACACAATCGGGTCGGATCGCTTCTGTCGCTTGCAATTGAATGTGGATCTTTCCTGCTTCACTGGTCACTTCCACCCATTCTCCATCCTTCAAGCCAAGGTTGACAGCGGTTTTGACATTCATCCATAAACGCGGCTCATCGGAATATTTATGCAGCAGCTGGTTGTTCTGGGATCCAAACTGCGTGGACTGTGCCACCTTGCCGGTCAACAGGTAGAACTGGCCTTCAACAGGTCGGGCTGGTTCCTCCCAGTGTGGAACGCCGCTGAATCCGCTCAAATCAAGTGTGCTCGAGAAGATCTCGATCTTGGTTGAGGGTGTGTTCCAGGACATCTCGGTGAATTCTTTCACTTCGCCAGGCAAATCCACATAGCCTTTCTTGCGCACATCCTCGAGGGAAACCCCCAATGGTGCAAGTTGCTGCTTCAGGTAATCTTCTTCGTCCGTATACTGGAAGTAATCCCCCAATCCCAGGCGGGTGCCGAGTTCCTTATAGATCCACAGGGCAGATTTTCCTTCTCCTTGTGGTTCGATCACCGGCTGTCGCAGGAAAGCTTTATTCCCTACTATGTTGAACGGGTCATACCGTTCCAGGTAGGAGGCTTCCGGAAGAACAACGTCTGAGAACCAGGAAGTGTCATTCAGAATTATATCTATAGTGGTGATGAAATCCATCTTCCCAAAAGCCTGCAGAGTACGTCCACGGTCCGGCAGGGACATGGCCGGGTTCTGGCGGGAGATGAACCAGCCATGCGCCTGGTAAGGTGTGCCGCTTAGAACCGCTTCCCGCATTTCCTGGAAGACTCCGATTTTCAGGGGAACGAACGGATACTTCCAGGGGACGCCATCCAGCCGTTGAGTTGAAGCGCGCGGGTATGGTGGCTGCGGTGGAGCACCCAGCGGACCGCTTTCCTCCCCCGCGGCTGGGAACATCGCCACGCCCCAATTGCCAACCAGGGCATTCAGGATGGCAATGGCTCGTTCGGTCTGGAATGAGTTGAGAAAATTGGAGGTGCGCCAGCCGTTATGTGCCAAAGCGTACGGTCCGGCTGTGGCAAATTCCCGCGCGATCCGGCGAATGGTATCCGCGGGGATCTCGGTGATCTCAGCTGCCCACTCCGGGGTATATTGCGTGGTGGAACTGACCAGTTTGGCAAAACCATCCGTATTATTGGAGACGAACTGGGCATTATAAAGACGTTCCTTGATGATGACGTTATGCAGCGCCAGGTGGAATGCCAGATCAGTGCCAGGACGGATGGGTAACCACTCCGTTGCTTTTGCAGCTGTCTTGGTAAAGCGTGGATCCAGGTAAACCACTTTGACACCCCGATCAATGGCTTTGCTCAACGCAGTAGTTTCCGAGGTTGAAATCGCCTCCATCAAGTTACGCCCGGTCAGGATGATATATTTCAGCTTATCATAATTACGATTAGGCTCTTCCATGCCATAAGTCATCAGATTCGAGACGATCATGGCGTTGAAGCACAGGCTGCGTTGAGTCCCATAGTTTGGCGATCCAAATGCGTTCAGCAGGTTCTCAAACTGTACCTGGGACAGGTTATGGGTGGAGGAAAAGAGCATTGCTTCCGGGCCATATTTTTGCTTGATGTCAAGCATATTCCTGGCAACAAGGTCCAGGGCTTCCTCCCAGGAGGCTTTCCGAAATAACCCTTCACCTCGCCCACCCACCCGGATGAGGGGAGTCAATACCCGGTCGGGGTCATACGTGTTCATCAGGCCGGACTGTCCACGCGGGCACAACTTGCCATTCGAGTGTGGGTGGTCCGGGTTCCCCTCCAGCTTGACCACGCGACCATCTTCAACTTTGGCTAGCAGACCGCAGCGCCAGACGCACATCTCGCACATGCTGGGGATGTATCCATTGCCTTCAGCATTGAGTAAACCTGCTGCGCGTGCAGCATTTGCAACTTTAAGGGGAAGGATGTTTCCCAACGCCACTGCCGCCGCGGCTGCCGCTCCCAGCTTGAAAAAGTCACGTCGTGACAGGGTATTTGTCATGGTGTTCTCCAGTACTGCTTAATTCCCGGGAGACCGATGATGGCAGTAAGATCAACTGCCATCAAGACCTCTCGTCTGGTGTTATTCGTCTTTAATCTTGTCTTTGCGCTGCATGCCTGCCCGGTCGATTAGGTAGAACAGCAGCAGTGACATCAACGAAAAGGCAAGAACGGTAAGATAGGGATTGATATTCCAAAGATCTGGCATAACCACATTGCCATAGGCAGCAATTTTAGAGATCTGAGGAAACACCTGTTGGTAAGTCAAGCCATAAATAGCTGCACCCGTGAAGAAACCAAGAAGACCAGGGATTATGTAATCTAATTTTCCTTCGCCGGACCCGGCGGCACATGTGCCTGGTCAGAAACCGGTCAGGGCCATCCCGACCCCGAATAGGAGACCACCGGCAAGGTTCCCGACGATATAAGTGGCTGGAACGGTTGGGAAGGTGATCCAACCCAAACCGCGCATGCCGTACAACCCGATCATGGCTACAACCAAGGCAGTCATCATGAACTTCAATACTGCCATGTCTGTCAAACGGAATACATTCACGATCTTGTTGTATTTGGTCAAACCGGCTTTATTAAGGGAAAAGCCAAAGAAAACACCCAGGAAAACTGCAATAACATTCGTAGCCAATTAGTACCTCCTTCGGTAGATGATGAGAGCAGTGAGGATACCGGAAGCGAACATTCCTGCGATGAACAGGAACGCGGCTGGTACGAGCAACATCCCGCCTGAAATTGCCAAGCCACTGGTGCAGCCTCCGGCGATCCCGGCGGCATATTCCAAAATGATCGCACCGAGGAAAGCCAGCACCCAACGTTTCCAGGTTTGTGGTCCAAAGATGCGCTTCCATTGCGCATCTCCGTTGGCAGCATCTTTCTTACCCCATTTGAGCGTTTTGCTGGTGGCTGCACCAAGCATCCCACCAAAAAAAATTCCGATCAGCAGGATGACACCGAAGGTAATTCCCGGTGGCATAATAAAATTAAAGTACATGTTGTCAAATGCCCTTGGTGCTACAGCTTTCCCGATCAAACCGACCAGGTTCTCGAAAGCTCCCGAAGCACCCAGCAGATTATTGCTCAACCACACAGCCAGGATGCCCACCAAACCAAGCAGGATACCTGCCACGTAGGGTGACCATGTCTCCTTGCGAATGTAATTCATAATGAATTTCATACGCTTACTCCTTTTCATTTGAAATGACTGCATCGATCAACCCAAGGACTTTTTCAGTCTTATTAGGGTTGACCAGGATATTTTTTAGAAATTTGCGCGCCTGGGGTTTTAGCCCCGCAATGCCAGGCAGAAGATCCACTACATCACTGGGATATTCACCCTCGACCGGCTTGGTATCGCCGAAGGTTACTTTAACCAATTTTTCGTGATAGAGGACAAAACCTCCACCACCGAACGCAAGCAGGCCGATCATCACGATCAGGATGACGTTACCCCAATTGGTTGGGTGCATGCCCAACACAACTTCATTGTAGGTCTGGGCATAATCCACCAGGTTGGGATCATTTACATCCACTTGTATGGATCCCAAGGAGCTAGCTGCTGGAGCCGCAGGTGTGGTAGCTGCTTCTGAAGAAGGTGTCGACTGACTGGAACTGGTCGTACCTCCTCCTCCAGAACCCAACTGAATTCCAAGCGTGGTGGCGTAAATCTTTGCTTTTGCCTGGGTATCCTCGGGATGACAGCTTTTACAGCTTGCATCAATATTGGAAAGAGGGTCTTCCATCCCGGTATGCGCCACGGCTTTGTCAGTCGCCTGGTTGTTCCCACCGTGACACAGGTAACAGAAATCCCCAAAGGCATGCTGGGAGTGCCAGGCTGTGCCATCGTTGTTGACTGGTTTCTGCGCCTGTGTTTCGTGGCAGTTCTTGCATGAAGAAGCCTGTGATCCGCATTGTGCTTTTACCGGGGTCGTCATCAACAGGACTGCGCTGCCCACAACGAACAGCAAACCAAGAGTCAGAAAAATGAAACTAATCCTTTTTTGCCACATGAACACCTCGCTTAATATGGTTATGGAATTCGCTTTTCCTAGGGAAATAATAAATAAAATTAATTGTTGGTATCAAGCAAATTTGCGCGGTACTGAACGCGATCACGCATGACAGCGCGCAACAGATCAAGTGCAGAAATGATACGCTGGTCAGCGAGTTCATATTGAACGACGATCCCCTGTCGGGTGGCTGTAACCAATCCGCGTTCGCGCAGTATTTTGAGATGGCGGGAAATCATGGGTTGAGACAGGTTCAGCTCCTGGGTCAATTCGGTCACGTTGTATGGCCGGACCGCCAGGGTGTAGAGGAGAAGCAGACGGGTGGAATCTGCCAGAGCGGAACAAAGGTCCGCATGGAGAAAGGAGACTTCCTGGGCAATTGAAGGAGAAACCATGTTATATTCCTTTATACGAATAGACGTATATCCTTATTTCATAATACACAATGCAAATAATTGGCGGTTAGTGATAACTATCACATAAAACGCAGCAAATTGTCACAAATACATTACACTCAAAATTCCGGGTAATAAATTCCATGGAATACCAGCCTTTCCAAAATTATGATACGATTAGATAACTTAAGAGGTGAGAGGATCCCATGAGTCTTGCTGATAACGAAGCTCTTTCCATCGATATTGCTGACCGGCTGCGGGAATTACGTGAGGAACGGAGCCTGTCCATGCGCTCCCTGGCGCAAAAAAGCGGTCTTTCTGCAAATGCGCTCAGCATGATCGAACGTGGCAAGACATCCCCCTCGGTGAGTACACTCTATAAAATTGCGGACGCTTTGGGGGTGCCGATCACGGCTTTCTTTGCCCCCACCTCCACTCGAAAACGGATCGTTTTCGTCAAGGCGGGCGAACGCACACACGTTCCCCTGCCCCGCGGTACCTGGGAAGGGTTGGGTGGTGAACACTTTACAGGACGTGTTGAACCTTTTATCCTAACGCTTGAGACAGGGGCTGGCAGCGGGGAAAGAGCGATGGATCATACCGGGCATGAATTTGTTTTTTGCCTGCGCGGAAGCATCGAATATAAAGTCGAAGGACAGATCTTTATCATGGAAACGGGGGACAGTCTCTTGTTTTCCGCCCACCTGGAGCATTGCTGGCGTAATATTGGGAAAACTGTCGCCAACATCCTGATCGTGTTATCCAATTTTCCAGAAGGAGAACGACCAGGCAGTTTCCACCAGGAAAAAGAACAGGAAGCGTAATATTATTTACCCGGTAACCTTCCATAACTTCTACACTTTGCAACATACTCGAATAGAATGGGTTCCTCCATTATAAATATGGAGGTAGTCAATTCTTGTTCATTTCTCTTCGTAGTGTGCTCCAACCAATCTTGTTTACCTGAACCCGACCAACAGATCATCTTCCAAGTGGGAGTTGACTATTGTGAGAGAATAAGTATAATTTTATGAACAAAGATTGTACTATAATTCACTAACTAAGAACCGGATCGTTTTTCAATGAAGGAGATTGCCTTGGCAGACGAAATGCTTCCACGTGATTTTTCATCCGTAGATCGAAAAGGGCGCATGGCACTCGAGTCGCATGGTTTACCGTTGCGTCCTACGGTTGAACGCAACCATGATTTTGACGAGGCAATTATCCGCCTGGATGAAGAGTGGGCGACATATGAAGCCCAACGCTGCATCCACTGCCCGGACCCGGCTCCCTGCCAGAAAGCCTGTCCGGCAGGAAATGACATCTCCTATGCGGTCTGGTTGATCGAAAACGGACAATATTTACAGGCAGCCAACATATATCGACAGACCAGTTCACTGCCAGAGGTTTGCGGAAGGATCTGTCCGCAGGAAAGATTGTGCGAAGGGGCTTGCGTCCGGGGAAAGAAAGGCCATCTCCCGGTCCCAACCGGTGCTCTGGAGGCTTTCTCCACCCATTACCAGCGCCGTGTCCAGGGAGTGAACATCCCGGTTGGAAAATTTACAGGCAAGAAGGTTGCCATTATCGGAGCCGGCCCGGCCGGCCTGGCATGTGCGAAACAACTGGTGGGGAATGGTCACTGGGTGACCATATTTGATGCCTGGCCTGCCCCGGGAGGTCTGTTAACATATGGTATCCCAAATTTCAAACTCCCCAAGAAAGTGGTCTTCGATATCTGGGATGACCTGCTCCGGGCAGGTGTTACCTTTGTGGGTAATACTTACATTGGTCCACGAATAACGGTCGACAAATTATTCGCAGGGGGATATAACGCAGTCTTTTTGGGCCTCGGCACAACAGTGGATATGTCGCTGAATGCACCCGGAGAGAATCTACAGGGTGTATACAAAGCAACCGACTTTTTGGTACGCACCAATGTAGATATGGATCTCCTGCCCCATGAGATGTGCACCCGTCCTGAGATCGGGGAGAGGGTGGCAGTCATTGGTGGAGGCGACACCTCTGCCGACTGCCTGCGGACTGCCCTGCGCATGGGAGCGAAGGATGTGATCTGCCTGTACCGCCGCAGTGAAGCAGAAATGCCAGGCGGTCACAAAGATCGAACCATGGCAAAGGAAGAGGGAGCCCAATATCATTTCCTCACCCAACCTGTGCGTTTTATTGCCGGAGCAGATGGTCACCTGGCGCAGATCGAATGTGTCCGTACTGAACTGGGTGAACCGGATGAAACCGGACGTCGCAAGTTTTCCATCGTGGAAGGATCGGACTTCATGCTGGAGGTGGATACGGCCATCCTGGCTCTGGGTTATAAACCGGATCCGATCATCAGCTCATCCACCCCCGGGATCCAGACTCATTCTGGTGGTCTTCTCAAGGCGAATGAACATACTGGCGAGACACATCGCAAGGGGGTTTTTACCGGTGGAGATGTGGTTACTGGTCCACACCTGGTGGTGACAGCCATGGTGGCTGGACGCAAAGCCGCGGCTGCCATCGACCGGTATCTGGGATGGTGAAATATAATTTAATCGAATGATCGTGGTAAGTTGAATCCAGCCACTCATGTAAAATACCCTTCAGAGGCTAATTTACTTCTATCGGCTGGTAGTACAGGTTCTTTAGTAAGATTAATTCTCTTTCGATGCCTTTCCTTCTGTCAATTTCATGGAACCTGATGGTCGGTGACGCCAGATCAGCAACCCGGCAGCGACCACTGCCACGATCGCTGAGAGGGTTTGGTTGGCATTGATTCCTGCCAGCTGGGAGACATCCAGACGCAGGAAATCCAGTAGAAAGCGGCCAACCGGATAGATGACCATGTAACCCAGGAAAATATCGCCTGTCTTCAGACGATCTGAAAAACAGCGCGATAACCCGAGCAGGATAGCCATATTAGCCAGGTTCCACAGAGATTCATATAGGAATAATGGGTGATAAAAAGAATAACTCTGGAAACTAGGCAAGCGGTGAGCAGGATCAATATAGATCTTCCAAGGCAGGTTCGTCGGAGCGCCGTAGAGTTCCTGGTTGAAGAAATTTCCCCAACGACCAATGGCCTGCGCCAGCGCCAGGCCCGGGACGGCCAGGTCCAGCCAGGTGGCAAAGTTGAGTTTTTTCCTGCGGGTGAAGATCCACATGGCCAGTGCACCCGCAAACACCGCACCCGGGATGCCCAGGCCTCCGTTCCGGATATCAATCATAGCCAGTGGATGGGTCAGGTAATATTGTGTGGTGATCCCCTGGGCGACCATAGATGGTGGTGGAGTCAGGACATGCCAGATGCGTGCCCCGACGATCCCGGCTATCACCAACCAGACAAGCATATCCAAAACGATCTCCGGGTTCAATCCACGGCGTTTTGCTTCGGAGCTCACCAGGAAAGTCGCCGCGACGACTCCCAGCATGATAATGATCCCATAGAAATAAATATGGAATGGTTGGTTCAAGAATGGAATGGGAATGTCGAATCCATTTGGCATTTAGCTCTCCTTAAAATTTATTTTTCCCACATCGGGAATAATCTCAATATCCAGCGCGTCATGTAAATACCTGCCAAAGAGGAACCAATCATAACCGGTACCATTACTGCCCAAGCTCGCCAATCCAAGGCAACTACACCGAAAAGCGTTCGCAGCGGAGTATAAAGCGCCAGCAGTTGCAAGCCAACCGCAACAGCATAGCTGATAAGCAATGCCCTATTAGACCACAAGGAAAGGCTATCCATCTGGCGAACAACCATGATGCGGGTAAAAGAGTGCAGAACGATGCTGGAAAAGAGCATGCTGCGGGCGTAAGTTACCCCTCCAAATTGCAACCCGATCCAGAAGATCAGACCATAAGCAATCAATGTTCGAAAAATACTCCCGACAATGGTGGCATAAATGGCTTTATTCAGAATAGGTTCATCATGACGGCGTGGGCGGCGTTTCATCACATGGGGGACGGCCGGGTCAGCTGCCAATGCACTGGCTGGTACCAGGTCGGTGACAACATTTACCCAAAGTAACATAATGGCAGAGAGGGGGAAATATCCAGCGATGGAGAGTGCCAACACGACGAACACCTCGCCCAAGCTGGTGCTGAGCAGGTAGTTGGTAAATTTGCGAATATTGTCGAAGATACGCCGTCCTTCCTCGACAGCGTCCACAATAGTAGCAAAATTATCGTCCAGGAGGACCATGGCAGCAGATTCCTTAGCGATGTCAGTACCACGCAAACCCATTGCTACACCAACATCAGATTGCTTCAAAGCTGTAGCATCATTAACCCCATCCCCGGTCATAGCCACAACATGCCCGGCATTCTGCAAGGCTTGGAGCACTTGCTGTTTGATCTGAGGCGTAGCGCGCGCCACAATATCCAAATCTTTCATCAACTCAGTAAGCGTTGGACCGGTGATGTCATTCATCTCGCGAGCATCCACAACACGTTGCCCAATCCCCAGCGTTACAGCAATCGCATGGGCGGTCAAGCCATTGTCTCCTGTGATCATTACCACCCGGATACCAGCGCCCTGGGCGCGGGCGATGGCTTCAGCAGCTCCGGAACGAGGTAGATCGATCAGTGCCAACAAGCCGAGAAAAGTCATCGCATTCTCTGCCTGTTCAAGGGTTTCGCTGCCTGACAATTCCCTGCTTGCCATTCCTAGAACATAATAACCCTGGCTCTGCAGATCGGTCACTTGTTGTTGTATGGTTTGACAGTGTTGGTCTGCCAGTGGATAATCCTGTGAACCTTCGCGACAGGAAGAGCAATGAGCCAGCACAGAACCAGGAGCTCCCTTTGTGATCACAATCTGGTGGTCGTTCTGAATATGAATCGATGTCATCATCTTGCGTTCTGAGCTGAAAGGGATCTCGTTCACCCGCGGGCTTTCTTTGCGCACCAGTTCTATGTCCAGGCCGGCAACCTGGGCTGCCTTGACCAGAGCTGTGTCTACAGGGTCACCCTGGATCTCTGGATCTCCTCCAAGGGAAATGGTGGCTTCATTGCATAAAATCCCGGCGCGCAGCAAATCGAGTGCGAGTGAATTTGTCTCCAACCCTGGCGGGGGCTCTACCAGTTTTCCACCGACGTACAATTTTTGGAGCGTCATCAAGTTCTGGGTCAGGGTACCGGTCTTGTCGGTGCAGATGACATCCACGGAACCGAGCGACTCG
>Ga0334722_10001543_pt1 | contig 28499 bp, 31 predicted proteins | sample C3_bottom_MG_FD_207210 | JGI IMG/M metagenome (GOLD analysis project Ga0334722, IMG submission 207210) | Sediment microbial communities from Yellowstone Lake, YNP, Wyoming, USA - C3_bottom | ecosystem: Environmental > Aquatic > Freshwater > Lake > Sediment | place: USA: Wyoming | collected... | reverse complement strand
AACCCAAGCATGTCAGGGTTCGATGCGACAAGGAGTTGCAGGCATGGCTCAGCTCAGAATCCACTCACTCGCGTCGGTCGCATCACTCGCCACGAGCCGGAAGCGCAACACCGGCAGCGCCACGATGCACGAAGTGGTCGAGGCAGCGAAGGCGCTGGGCATCATGGTGTGGCGGCAGAATCCCATCGCCGCACCGTTGCGCATGGGCGACCGCATCATCTACCGCAGCAACGCCAGCGGGAAGACGGGGTTGAGTGACATCGGCGGAGTGTGCCCGGGTGGGCGGTTCGTGGCCATCGAGGTCAAGAGCGGCACGGGTCGGCTGAGCCCACGGCAGGCACTCTACCTCGACGACGTGGCGCGCCTCGGTGGGTTGGCCGTGGAAGCGCGCAGCGCCGACGATGTTCTCCGTACGCTGGGGCGCGGCGCCAACGGTGGCTGGTACGGTCTGGCGAGCCCCTTCCGGCTCACTGCGGATCAGCGCGCCAAGGCCGAGACGGCTGCCCTGCGCGACGACGCGCGGGCCAAGGCGCGCCGGGCAGCGCGACGTGCCTCGTAACCCCACACCGGCTCAGGCTGCTGCGGCGCGCCGTAACGGCCAGAAGGGCGGGCGCAAGGCGAAGCCCAAGCCGGAACCGGTGCCGACCGGGCCGGACTTCGACCTCACTCGTGCCCTGAAGCGGGAGCGCGAGCGTAACTTCCAGTTCCTCGTGGACTTGCGGGATGGCCTCCTGCCGAGCAGCACCCTCGCAGACCGGTTGCGGGCTGCCGAGAACCTGCTCGACCGCGACCCGGAGACGGCGCGCGCGCGCGGCGAGTACGACGTGGCCGTGCCTGCGGGCGAGGCTCCTAAGCTGTTTGAGCTTGGCGAGTTGGACCTGTCCGATGAGAAGATGCAGCAGCCTCCGGGGTGGCGCGAGGAGCCAGTGGGCGATGAAGCTGCCGTTCACGTAGAGAGCCGCGGTAGCGGGGCTCACGGGAACGGTGATGGCGCTACGGATGACGGGCGTGCGCACCCGAACGGGGAAGCCGGAGCAAACGGCTACACCCCGCATCCGGCATCGTGAGCACGGCACTCGCGCCCTCCCCCGGCGGGCAGCAGCGCTTCCGCCCCAACAGCTGGGCGCAGCGCCGTTGCATCCTGAGCCCCGTGCCGCAGCTGCTGTACTCGGGGCGCTACGGCAGCAGCAAGAGCCGCACCCTGTGCGAGAAGGCCGACTACCGGTGCCGCGCGTTCCCCGGCGCCCGCGTGGTCATCGCGCGCAAGCGGCGCACCGACCTAGGCCAGACCACGCTGCCCGTCCTGCTGGAGCAGACCGTGAGCGCCCACGAGCGCGCGTGGGGCTGGCGGGTGTCGGCCGACGGCGGCAGCACCCTCCACTACCGGAACGGCAGCCGCATCCTGTGCGTGGGGCTCGACAACCCGGGCAAGCTGCGCTCCGGCGAGTTCGACCTCGCGCTCGTGGACCAGTGCGAGGAGCTGGAGGAGGAGGAGTGGAACGCCATCCTCGGGCGACTGCGCCACCGCGTCGGACCGTACCGGCAGCTCGCTGGCTTCTGTAACCCCGCGTCGCCCAGTCACTTCCTGTTCAAGCGGTTCCGGCCCGACCTCGGCTCGCACATCGAGTGGAGCATCGAGCCCACCACGCTTCTCGACGGTGTGACGCAGGTGCCCGCGGGCGCGCCGCTGCGCGAGGTCGTCGTGGCCGGTGGTGCGGACAACATCGAGAACCTCGAACACGACTACCAGATGCTGCTGCAATCATATACGGGTGGCTACCGCGACCGCTACGTGCTCGGCCGGTGGGTCGCGTTCGAGGGTGCGTTGTTCGACAAGTTCGACGAGCGCTTCCATGTGCGCGCGCGCCCTGCCGAATGGGCCGAGTGGGGTGGCTTCCCTCCGCCGAACTGGAAGCGTGTGCGCAGCGTGGACTTCGGCTACGCGGCGCCGTTCGTGCTCCAGTGGTGGGCGCGTTCCCCGGAGGGAGTGTTCTGGCTGTACCGGGAAATCTACCGCACGCAGCGGCTCGTGGCTGACCACGCCAAGGTGGCCAAGGCATGCGAGGCCATCGAGCTTACCACGCTGAACGCCACCATCGCGCGGCACAACGCCACGAGCTGGCCACGCATGCCGCTGCTGGAACGCATGTCCTTCAGCATGAGCCCAGCCGACCACGCCGATGCCGAGTCGCGCGCGCAGCTCGACGGCTTGGGCTTCAGCACCATCCCCGCCATCAAGGACCGGGACGCAGGCTACCAGACGCTCTACGAGGCGCTGGCCCCTCGCCTGAACCCGGTCACCAACGAGGTAACCGCACGCATGTACTTCGTGCGCGACGCTCGTTGCGAGCCTCCCGACCCGCGGCTGCTGCACAACGGCAAGCCGACCTGCACGTGGGAGGAGTTCCCGCTGCTCCAGTTCCGCCCCACGCCCACCTCGGGCAAGAACAAGACCCAGCCGGAGGAGCACCTGAAGGGCGACGACCACGGCTACGATGCCGCGCGGTACGCACTGCACACGTTCCGCATGAACGGCACGGGCGACCTCACGCTGCTGAAGTAGCTTGCGCTCGCGCGACCATCGTGGCAGGGTCGCGCTCGTTCGACTGCGAACGGCAGTGCCGGGAATCTCGCACCTTGTAAAGGCGAGGCCAGCGGTTCGTCCTACTTGTTGCGGCGTAGCTCAACGCAGAGCGCGCGGTTCATACCCGCGAGGTTGCCGGTGCAAGTCCGGCCGCCGCTACCACTGTGGAGCCGGATGCGCCCCGCGCATCTGACGCGAACGCGAGAGCGTCGTGGGTGGAGGGAACGGACCTCCTGCTCCGCTTCATCTTCGGAGGTGTCGCGTGGGGAACTTCGTCATCAAGGTCGAAGCGGCCGGAAGTCACGGCTGCCAGCGTGAAGTGCCGAGCGGGCAGAAGGTCGCGGCCGGGTGCGGCGCACCCGGCTGCCCCGACTGTATCGCGCGCCTCATGGTCGCGTTGCTCAAGAAGTGGGGCACGAATGTCGGCAGCGCCACGCTCACGCACTGGCCGAATCCCGACGGCACGCTGAAGGCGGACTCCGTGGTGGACGACCTGCTCACGTACGAGCGCAAGGGGTCGTTCAACCTGAAGCACGGTGAGTCGAACCTCAGCTGATGCGCGACGAGTTCACGCGCGCCATCCGGCACGAGGGCTACATGGCCTGCACGTGCCGCCAATGCCGACGCGGCAACAGCGGCAAGAACCGACGCGAAGCTCACCGTCGCGCACGCGCGCGGCTCCGTAGTTCACTCAAGCGAGAGGTGGCCGAGTGCATCTCGCAGTGACGCTGTTCCTGTGTGTCGTGGCGGTGGGGGCCGCGCTGCTGGTCGTGGCGGCGTTGGCCCTCACCGGATGGCTCGTGTTCAATGTGATGGCCGACGCCATCGCGCGGAAGGCCAAGACATGAAGCCGTGGCAATGCGCCGTGTTCACGATGGCCCTCTGCTGGGTGTTGCTCGGTGGCTGCTCCGCGCATGCTGCTCCATATCCGCACTCGGCGCTGTACGCGGCCACGAAGGGCACCGGCTGGCCCGTCGTGAACCCCGACGGCACGCTCGACTCGGCTCTCGTGCGCACGATGGCGCAGACGCACGACATCATCACGCTGAACGTGGTGCCCTTCACGGGGACGCCGCGCGTTCACATCATCGAGCTGCTCAAGTCGTACAACCCGAAGCTCAAGGTGCTCGCGTACGACCTGCTCGGGCAGCGGTTCCCCTACGGGGGTAACAACGAGTGGGCGGCCGAGTGGGCTCTCGTCAGCAGCAAGCTGCTCTACGGAACGGATGGCAAGCTGTTCCCCGATTCCAGCAGCCCATGGCCCAACCTCGCGGACAAGGTGCTGGTGATGCAGCTCGGCGACGCGTGGCTCTACAACGTGCTCTGGACCCCGGGTCTCGATGGCGCGTTCTTCGACTTCGCGGACTTCTACGTGGGGTGGGCACACAGTGCGACCGGCGCGACGATTGACTACCACCGCGCGGGCTTCACCACCATGGCCGCCATGGACAGCGCGCGCGTGGCGAACCTCACCGCGTTCTTCGCTCGGCTCCGCGCTTCCTACCCGCAGATGCTGTTCGTCGGGAACGGCACCACGCCCGACAGCACGAAGCGCGCGCTATGGGACGGCGACATGTTCGAGAGCTGGCCCAGCGCCCGCGGTGGCTTCGGCCCATCCATGACTGCTTACCTCGCGGCCGGACCGTTCAGCATCATCAAGGTGGAGGGCGGGTGGAGCGGCGCGTACACGGCCGACGCGTGCCGCATGCAGCGGTTCGGCCTCGCTTGCGCGTGTATGGGCGATGGGTACGCATGCTTCGGCCCCGACCGCGACCTCGTTGGCACGCCGACCTATCTCGCGTGGACGTACGACGAGCGGAGCGTGGCGGGCTGGTACGCGCGGCGCACGGACCTGAGCGGCATGCACTCGGGTTGGCTCGGGGAGAAGGCCGGACCGGCCTACACGGACAGCAGCGGGGTCCTCATCCGCAAGTTCCCGCATGGGGCCGTCCTGCTGAACGGCTCCTCCTCGCCGCGGTGGGTGGACTTGGGCGCGACCGACATCTGGTATGGCATCTACGGCGTCCGTGACCCATACTCCAACCGCGGCGGCGACAGCCAGCGCCGGTTCCTCGTGCCCGCTTACGATGCCGTGTTCCTCGTCGAGAAGCCCCACGCGCAGTCGCCGCAGCAGCGGAGGTTGTAGTGAGCGGTCTGGTGGTCCGGTCCATCGCGCGCGCGCTCGCGCCTATTCAGTCGCGCCTCGTGAGCGCTGGCGACCTGCCGTCCGGCGCGCCGTGGCTGCTGAATCGGCCATGGAACCTGCCCGCTGAAGCGGTGGACTACCCGTGGGCGTACCGCCTCGTGCCGACCGTGCAGTTCTGCGTCGAGCTGTACCAGTCCACGCTGGCAGCGACCCCGCTCAAGTGGTACGTGGGCGAGGGCGACACGAAGAAGGAACTGCCTCGCGCTCCCGGCAACATCTGCGACCTGTGGGAGGCAGCGAACATCGAGCAGACCGGCTACGAGCTGACCGAGGACCTCGTCGGTTCGCTGGAGCTGTTCGGCAACGCCTACCTGTTCAAGGACTACATGGGCACGCAAAAGGTCCAGCAGTTCTGGATGCTGAACCCCGCGAGCGTGAAGCCGGTGCGTGGCCCCGGCCGTGGCGTGGTCGAGTACGAAGTGCAGGACGGCGGCAAGGTCATCAAGGTGCCGCGCATCCAAATCGTGCACTTCAAGCGGTACGACCCGGAAATGGCCGCCGTGGGCGTGTCGCGCCTTCAGGCACTCCGGCTCGCGTACGAGACGCAGCGCGACAGCGCGCGCTTCCTGCGGCTGTTCTACCAGAAGGGCGGCATGGTCGCGGGCCACTACTCCACCGAGAACTCCCTCGACGACGATGACGTGGAGCGCCTGAAGAAGCAGTTCAAGTCGCGCTATCAGGGCATCGAGAACTCGTGGGACCCGGTGTTCCTGCCGAAGAAGCTGGCGTTCACGCGCGCGGGCCTGACGATGGAGGAAATGCAGTTCATCGAGAGCGAGAAGCTCACGGCCGCGCACATGTACAAGCTGTTCAAGATTCCCCCCATGCTGGCCGGTGACATGGAGGGCGGCACGGGCCTGAACTCGGACGTGGCTCAGGTGAGCATGATGCTGTTCCTTCGCTTCGGCGTGATGCCCGCAGCCATGCGCATCAGCAAGAAGCTGAACGAGGCGCTGCTCGGCTCGGGCGAGTTCGGTTTCAACATCAGCTGCGAGTTCGACTTCAGCAACGACCCCGTGATGGTCGAGGCTTGGCTGAAGCAGGCCGAAATGTGGAACAAGGCCACGGGCGCTCCGCATGTGAGTCGCGCCGAGGCACGCGACCATCAGGGTCTGCCGCCGCGGCCGGAGGCGGAGGGTCTCGACGACATCCTCGTGCCCACGACGCTCACCGACAGCATGAGTGCGCGCGCCATGGCCGAGGCCGACGTGAAGAACGCCGAGAACCCACCCGCGCCCGTCATCCTGCCGAAGGCGCCCGTGCCACCGCCTGTCGCCAAGGCGCGCACCGCTGAGGAGAAGCGCGCTCGCGCGGAGCTTGCGCGCGTGCGGGCAGACCGGCGCCTCCGCGCGCACGAGGGTCGCGTGAACGTCTTCGCGCGTCGCCACTTCGCTGCACAACAGCGCCGTGTGGTCAGCAAGCTCAAAGAGCAGTCACGCTCGTGGGAACTCGACGACATCATCCGCGAACTGGACGACCCGGACGCCATCCGCAAGGCGCGGCGCCTCGTGCGGGGCATCGTGTCCGACGCGGGAGACGACGCAATCGCTGGGCTGGGTCTGGACCTCGCGTTCTCGCTGCATGCTGCCGACGTGAACTCGTTCATCGCGGACAAGGCCATGACGATGGTGCAGAACATTGACGACACCACGCGCGGCATGCTGCGTGACGCGCTGTCCGAGGGCATCGCCGCGGGCGAGTCGCTCGGGGACCTGACCGCGCGCGTTGACGCCATCTTCGGGGACCGGCTCGCGCGCTCGGCGCGTGTGGCACGCACGGAGACGGCAGCAGCGTTCAACTTCGGCACGGTCGAGGGCTACCGCCAGAGTGGTGTCGTGGAGCAGAAGGAATGGCTCACGGCGGGCGACGAGCACGTGCGCGACACGCATCAGCAGCTCGACGGCACCGCCGTGCCGCTCGATGACGTTTTCGTGAGCAGCAGCGGCGCCCGGCTCAGCTTCCCCGGCGACCCCGACTGCAACGATGCGGGCGAGGTCATCAACTGCCGTTGCACTCTGGTGCCCGTTGTGGATAATGGCTCGCAGCAGGAGAGCGCGCCGCTCCCCGACGCCATCGCCCGCCGACTCAAGGGCGCCGCGCCGAGCAAGAACGGCAAGCATCCGCAGTCGCTGGAGGAATGGCTCAATGCGTGACGTCAGCCCGCCGCCCGTGTACCTGCCGGTGCATAAGTGCAAGCCTTGCGAGACGAGCTTCGTGCACGACAAGGCCGGTCGCGTTGCGTGCCCCAAGTGCGGGCAACCTCCACTTTCGCAGGGAGCGCCGGTTGCGGCGAACGTGACTCGCTAATGCACGACTCCCTGTTCGTGCTCGCCCGGCAGGACGCAGCCCGGGACCGCCGTGTTGGCATGGGCTTCTGGCTCAACCCTGACAACGAGCGCGAGCTGCGCAAGACCCACCTGAAGGACGTGCAGCAGTTCGCAGGTCGTGCCGTTGGCGAGGAAGACTTCCACATCCGCGGCATGATGGTGGCCAACTCGCAGCGCGACTACTACTACTCGCGCTTCAGCAAGGACGCGCTTCAGGAATCGGCCGAGCTGCTCCCCGGCGCACCGGCCATGTACGGCCACAACTACGGCACGCAGCCGGTCGGTCGCATCTTTCACGCGCGCGTCACGCGCGTCGAGGACCCGAACCTCCACGCCCGGGACCAGAACTGGCTGGAGGCGCTCTACTACGTGCCGCGCGATGCCGAGGGCGATGCGCATGTGAAGCGTGTGGACCTCGGCATCTATCGTGAGGTTAGCTTCGGCTGGCGGTGCCTCGGGCAGGAGTGCAACGTGTGTGGCGACAGCATCTACCGCTGCCCCCACATCCCGGGCGACATCTACGAGAAGAAGGGGTTCGCGGAGTACGAGTTCTCCGGCATCACCGCCGCGCTCGAAGTGAGCCACGTGTTCCGTGGCGGCCAGAAGGACACCAGCACGTTCGTGCCGGACGCATCGGCAGACAGCGGGGCCGACCCGGTGAGCGCGGCCGCCATGCGCGCGTTCGTCCCGGGTACACGCGATGTGGACCCCGCGCAGCTCATCATCGCCAAGCGCCACAACGGCTCGCTGCTGCGTGGCAAGCTGCACGAGGACATGACGTTGGAGCGGTGGCTGGCCGGTGACGAGGGGCAGCGCGCCGTGGGCATGGGCGCCTACTTCTTCGGCATGCCTGGCGAGCGCGGCAACACGCAGAGCGTCCGCGTGAACGCCGACCGCTTCACGAGCAAGGCTGCGGCCCAGCGCTGGGTGCGCGACCACGACTTCCGCGCCGACAAGGTCGCCGAGCGAGACGGGGTGTACAGCTTCACCCAGCAGAACGAGGCTCGCTTTTCCTCGGACGGTTGGCGTAGTATCCGGCTGGACAACGGAATCGAGGCGCGCGTGGGCAAGCCCGCCGCTCCTCAGACCGTGAGTGGAGCCGCCTCCGCTCGCACCAACGGCACTGTGTCGTTGGAAGACTGGCTCGCGGGCAGCTCCGCGTAGCGACACCGGAGGGGACCACCGATGACGAAGCCGAAGGCCATCGTGGAGCTGCCGCTCGCGCCAGACCTCACGTCTGCGGATGGGCTGCGCCAGCACACGAAGGACATCACCGACCGCCTGAACGAACTCATCCGCACGCAGGCGACCGGGCGCATCATCACCGAGGACGAGTGGGGCACGCTCGACGAGGGCATCAAGAAGCTCGCCGCGCGCACCCAGACCCTCGACGAGGTGATGAAGGCTCAGGCAGCGACGCTGAGCGGTGGCAGCGAGCAGCTCACGCTGGAACGCGGCGCCCTCCGGCTCGACATGCCCGAGGACGTACACAAGCGCCAGCGCGACTACTTCAACATCGCCGTGCTGCGCTGGGACGAGCTGGCCGGGCTGTCGCACCTCGGCGCCCAGCAGGCTCGCGCCCTCGGCATCACGGAGCGCGTGCAGCGCATGGGCTCCAGCAGCAACTCCGAGAAGCTGCGTGATGTCGTCACGCGGTTCCAGACCCTGAACGACGAGCTGCTCGTGCTGGACACGCTGATGTGCCCGCAGGAGAGCCGCAAGCCCGACCTGAACGCCCGGCTCCAGCGCATGGGCAACTACAAGCGCTGGCCCGAGTACACGCGCGTCGTGAACGAGCTGTGCGACGCCATGAAGGTCGAGCGCTCGTTCAACGAGACCACGTCCACGTCCGGCCTCAACTGGGTGCCCGTCATCCTGTCGAGCCAGCTCATGGACCTCGTGCAGGTGTGGGGCAAGGTCGCGCCGCTGTTCACGCCCGTCACCATGACGAGCAAGACGCTGGACTGGCCGGTGCTCGGCTCAGACCTGACCGCGTTCCTGATGCCGGAAGCCATCCTCGACGGCACGGATGCGCCCATCACGGCCTCGACCGCGACCACGAACAAGGTCACGTTCACGGCGCAGAAGATGGGTGTCCGCACGTTCGCGTCGAGCGAACTCATCGAGGACAGCATCGTGCCCATGATTTCGTTCATCATCGGCAACGCTGCCAAGGTGCTCGCTCGTGGCATCGAGGACGCTATCATCAACGGGGAGTTCAACGCCGCGACGATGGACGGCGCCACGTTCAATCCCTTGAGTGGCGTGCGCCGCGCGTGGGACGGTCTGCGTAAGCACGCGCTGACCACGGCCTCGTACCCGGCGAAGCTCGACATGGGCGCGGCGGCCATCACCGAGGCCAAGATGCTCGACCTCCAGTTCAACATGGGCGCGTGGGGTGCCTCCCCGGCACCGCTCGCGTGGATTACGGGCTTCCACGGCCTGAAGTCCATCATGAAGCTGGCGAGCGTCCTGACGCTGGAGAAGTTCGGTACCGCCGCGACCATCCTCTCGGGTCAGGTGGCGAACATCTTCGGGTCGCCGGTCATCCTCTCCGAGTTCGTGACGGAGAAGGATGCGACCGGTGTGCACAACGCGACGCCCGCGAACAACATCAAGGGCAGCGTGCTGTGCGCGCACCGCGAGTCGTACGGTCTGGCTACCCGGCGCGGCATCAGCGTCAACGGCAGCACGGACCGCTACATCGAAGTGGACCAGACGGTGTTCGTGGCCACGTGCCGCAATGACTACAAGGCTTTCTACACGCCGAGCGCGACCGTGACCCCGGTGGGCATCATCTACAACATCACGTAACCGAAACCCCGCCACGGGGACAGACCGGCCTGCCGTAAGCGCTCCCGCGCGAGCGGCAGGCCGGTTCAGTGAAGGGAGGCCACACCAGATGGCGAAGCCCAGCGAGCCCGCAGGCGACAAGCCCGCGGAGACCAGCCCGACGCCCGAACCGGCCGCGGCGATGATGCGCGTGCGCAAGGGTCGCTTCACCGGCCAGTACAGCCGGTCGTTCCAGAGCGTGCCGTTCGGCGAGGCGTTGCTCGCCAAGCCGGGGCAGGAGTACACGGTCACCGAGGCGTTCCGCTACCTCTGGACGGACCCGCAGTTCGCGGCCGTGTGGGAGTGGCTGGGCGACGAGCAGCTGGTGCCCGCCGTGAACCCGGAGCAGGTCAAGTACTCGTAGCGCAGCGGAGCGATGTGGCGGGCGCCGCCCGCGTGCGAGCATGGGGCGGCCTCCGGCTCGTACTCGGTCCACGGCGCCCGTCTCTTTCTGTGCGAGGTCGGCATGTCTGAAATCGTCCCGGTTGACCCGCTGCCTCTGGTGGACCTCGACACGGCGCGCGGCTACCTGAAGACGCCGGACACGAACCAGTTCGACGAGACCATCAAGCTGCTCATTGACCACGCGAGCGCGCAAATCGGCATGCACACGCGCCGGTACTTGCTCGCGCGCGACTACGACAGCGGCTCGGCCGTGGCCGGGCACCGGGACACGCTCATCCTCGACGGAACCGGCAACGGCCTCATCTACTTCCCCGAGTACCCGGTGAACAGCGTGTCGTCCATCCTCGAACGATACCCGGACGGCACGACCACGCGCACGCTCAACATCACCGGCCTGCGGAAGGTGAAGGGGCACGGCATCTATCTGCCTTACGACTCGTTCGGGCGCTCGCTCCAGAACATCGAGGTCAAGTGCAACCTCGGCTACGCTGCTGGGACGCACGACCGCGAGCGCCGCGCGCTTGAGGCCATCGCCTGCCGCTGGGTTCAGGTGCTGTGGCAGGACCGCGACGCAGCCATCGGGCGTGGCACGAGCTTCGGCGTGGGAGGCGACAGCGTGCAGCTCATCAGCACGGCCATCCCCCCGGACGTGGAGAAGGCGCTCGCGCCGTTCGTGCGATGGGTCTGACCGGCATCAGCATCCGCGGCGCCTCGTCCGTCAAGAACGTGTCGCGCGTACTGTCCGAGCGGGCCGTCAAGCTCTCGCAGCGCAACGCTGCCGCCATGGAGCGCGTGACGCTCACCATCGAGCGCGACGTGAAGAAGGACGGCCTCAGCGGCAAGGGCGGCGAGAACGAGTTGTTCGGTTCCACCGGCGCAGCAGGCGATGCTCTTGCGAGCCGGTCCGGGCACACCCGGCGTTCCATCGTCCGGCGCGTGTTCACGCGGCTGATGCATGTTGTGGGGGTCGTCGGCAGCCCGCTCGCGTCCTTCGCCGCGCACGAGTTCGGCGCCACCATCACGGGCAAGCCCCTGCTGCGCATCCCTACCAAGTTCATGAAGACGGCCTCGGGAGTGGACCGCCTCGCAGGACGGAGCGCCCGCACGCTGCCGAACACGCGCCTGTTCCGCAGCCGCGCGGGGAACCTGTTCATCTGGGAGATTGGCACGGCGCGCGCGCGTTCTGCCGGGCGACCGGTGCCTCTCTACCTGCTGAAGCCCAGCGTGAAGCTCCGTGCCCGCCACATGCTGCGCAATGCCCTGCGGAAGAACCGCGCGCTCATCAAGGCGTCGTTCACCTCCGCGTGGGCCACCGTGAAGCGGGGCTAGCCCATGGCCGCCCTGCCCACCACGAGCAAGCTGAATCAGTTTCTCGACGCTGTCGTGGCCGCTCTTGAGTTGAACGTCAAGCCGCAGAGCGGCCTGAACCTCGTCACGAAGACCGTCACGGTCAAGCGCATGCTGCGGCTCGGCGACTTCACGGGCGCGGCCAAGCCCCTGCTCGTGGTGCAGATGATGAGCTGGAACACCGAGCCCTCTGGCGGGCGCCGCTTCTACGGCACGATGCGCTTCTCGGTCACCATCATGACGAGCGCGGACAACGCCAAGGACGAGCAGCAGCTGCTGGACCTCGCCACGGATGTGGTCCGCGCTCTGTGCAAGGACGAGACGCTGGGTGGCCTCGTCGTGTACACTTTCCCGGTCGAGTTCACGCCCGTCGTGGACACGGCTACCAACACGGGTTACGCGCAGGCCGCCGTCACCTTCGAGTCGCTGTACATCTGGGACGCGGCCACGCCGTAGCCCCCGAGGAGGAGAGGACATGCCGTTCGTCATCCCGGGCTTGGGCTTCAACAGCAAGCTGCTGCTCGCGCACGAGACCACGTACGCCACCGCTCCCGCCGCGGCCGAGTACGCCTGCGAACTCATCACGGCGGAAATCAACCCGCGCCTCTCCACCATTGACGACCCGTCCCTGTCGGCCGGGCAGCGGTCGCGCCGCTTCGTCGGGCAGGGCGGCCAGTACGTCGAGTGGAGCATGAAGGTCCGCGTCGGCTTCGAGGGCATGCTGCCCTTGTTCCGCATGATGTGGCCCGGCTACACGCAGGCGACCGTGGACACCATCAAGGACCACACCTTCAAGGAGGGCACGTCGCTGCTCTCGTGGACGCTCGACTTCTCGTGGGGCAACACGCCCGCGAACAAGGTCATCCGGCTGCTCGGGGCGTTCTGCACCAGCTTCCGCATCACGGGGCAGGCTGGCACGGGCGATGGCGCCATGCTCATGCTGGAGCTGTCCGGTGTCGCGCGCTCGGCTACTCCGAACACCACGCCGATGACCACGGCCACGCTGCCGACCCCGTTCGGTGTCATCTACCACCAGCAGCTCCGCACGGCCGGTAACTTCAAGGACGGCTCGGCCGATGCGGTGGACTCCATCCAGCTGCGCTCGTTCGAGTTCAGCGCGCAGGCACCGCACGACGCCCAGCGCTTTCTGTTCGGGCAGGTGAATGCCGAGCAGCCGGTGCCGAACGGGTTCCTCGACGCGATGTTCAACTTCGAGGAGGAGTACGCGACGGTCAGCCTCATGAACGCGTGCCTCGCCAACTCGCCGACTGGGCTGCGGCTGTTCTTCCAGCACCCCACCACCATCGGCACCGTGTCGAAGCGCGAACTCCAGATTGACGTGAACAGCCCCACCGCGGCCGAGTTCGGCACGCAGGTTCCGGGCTTCGGCGTCATCACGCAGCGCGGTGGATTCAAGGGAGCGTTCAACACGTCGGACGCGAGCATCGCCGTCATCCGCGTGCGCAGCACCGAAGTGGCGATGCCGTTCTAGTCACACCGGAGGCCGACCATGGACCCGAGCAGCACCGCAGATGAAGTCGCCGAGCCGGTCGCGCTCGTCGAACTGATGGACCTGAAGACGCGAGCGGGCAACCCGTTCCGCGTGTACGTGGAGCGCATCCCCGAGGAGCAGCTCGTGGACATCATGCGGACCCTGCCCGGAGAGGCACCGGCCGCGATGGACGTGAACACGAACGACCCCGAGGCGGATGCACAGCAGCGTGAAACGCGCGTGCGACGCTGGCTTGGATGGGCACCGCAGCTCATCGGGGCCAGCTCGTTCCTGCGCATGGCAGACGGGCGCGAGGTGCGCCCGGCCTTCTACTTCAACGACCCGACGCCGGGTGGGGTGCCGGGCAAGTACCTCACGGCGCGCGACCGCACGCTCATCATGAACGCCACCCTCAAGCTCAGCGGCTGGACCAAGGAGGCCGCCGCGGAGGCGACCTTTCATGGTGGAGACGGAGGAGGGAGCGGAGGTGGCGCTGACCATCTGGGTGAACGCGAAGGCAGCGGGGATGACTCCGTGGCAGTGGGTGCACGACCCGCATAAGGCGTACAACATGACCGTGTTCCGCGCGGCGATGGAACTGAAGCGCGTCACGCTGGACCGGTCGCAGGACAAGAGCAGCACGGCCGCACGCATCCTCGCAATGGAGTGACGCGATGAGTGGCGAGCAGGACCTCCAAGCCCAAGTAGTGGTCGAGGCGCAGGACCGCGCGACGGACATCATCCGTCGCGTGTCCGGCGAAATGGGCGCGCTCGGCGACACGCTCGTGCAGCTCGCCAGCAAGGGCGGGCTCGCCGGACTGGGGGTCGCGGCCGTTGGCGCAGCGCTCGGTGGCATCACGGTCGTTGGGCGCGGCGTCGCCGACCAAGTGGAGCAGCTCGACCTGATGGCGACGCGCACTGGCGTCTCGGTCGAGGCGCTTCAGGTGCTGCGGCAGGAAATCAAGGAAATGGGGGGCGACAGCGAGAGCCTCACAATGGCCCTCACGTTCCTGAACCGTGCCATCGCCAAGGGCGACCCGCTCCTGAAGCAGCTCGGCATCACGACGCACGACACGTTCGCGGCGTTCACGCAGCTCAGCACGGCATTCGCGTCCAGCGACGACACCGCAAAGAAGACCGAAATCGCGTACCAACTCCTCGGTCGCGGCTCGGCGCAGCTGCTCGGCATCCTGCCCAAGCTGGCCGCCAGCTTCGACAGCACGCGCAGCAGCATGGAGGCGGCGGGTGGTGTCCTCTCGGGCAACGTGCTGGAAAGCGCGCGCAACCTCGACGCCGAGAGCGACCGCCTCGGCCGCAACTGGTCGAGCCTCATGACGAGCATGCGCGCCAGCACCGTGCCCACGGCGAACTCCGTGGTCGAGGCGCTGAACGACATGTGGGACGCCATGACGGGCCAGAAGAAGGCGCCCGGGGTCATGACGGACCGCCTCATCGAAATGCTCGAGCGCACCATCGAGGCGAACAAGCATGCTGCCCAGAAGGCGCGGCAGGAGGGCTGGGGCCAGTCGTTCGTGGACGAGTACGAGGGCGTCGTCAAGAAGCTGGAACTTCAGGTCGGCAAGTTGCGCGGAGTGCGTGCCGAGACGGAGGACGAGGAAGCCAACATCATGGCCGCGTTCGACCGCGCGCAGCGCACGAAGGGCAAGGACGTTGTGGCGAGCGTCACCATCGGCCCGCCCGCGGAGAAGACGCCACGCGAGAAGGAAATCGAGCAGCTCCAGAATCGCCTGCACGTCACGCGCGAGGAGGCGGTTGCGACCTACGAGGCGCTCCAGCGAATCAGCGACGCGAAGTTCGCCACCAACATCAAGGACCAGCTCACGCTCGGCCCCGAGGTGCCCGCCGAACTCAAGGCGTACAACGCCGAGGTCGCTGAGACGGCGCGCATCATGGGTGTGACCACGGACGAGGCCGACGCATTCGTGAAGAAGCTCCACGCGCTCTCCGACGAGGCGAAGAAGGCCGACCTCGTGAAGAAGCTGTTCCCCGAGGGCGACGAGATTGGCGCGCGTCTCGCGGACACACTCGCCAAGATGCTCACCTTCAAGAGCCTCGTCGAGGGCGCGTTTGATGCGATGTTCGATGGCCTCACGAGTGGGTTCACGACAGCATTCCACCTCATCGCCTCCGGCACCGCGACGGTTGGCAGCGTGATGAAAAGCATCTGGCAGGGAGTCGTGGACTCCATCATCGCCATGCTGGCTCGGTTGGCTGCGGCCGCAGTGGTGCTCGGCATCATCAGCGCCGTGACCGGCATCCCCATCGGCACGCTCGCAAAGATTGCCGGTGCCGCTGGCGGTCGGCTGCTGGCCGGTGGTGACGAGAACAAGTCGCTGGCGCAGTTCGGTGGACCGACCGCGGTGAATCAGCAGAACGCTGTGGCGCAGGTCGGCTCGGCTCGTGGCGCTCCCATCAACGTGAACGTGTACGGCTACGACAACCACACCATCGTGCAGGACCTCATGTCTCCGAGTGGCAAGCTGCGGCGCGCAGAAGACCGCATCGCCTTCATGGGAGCGTACTGATGTCGCTCAACTGCCGCTTCATCCGCGTCGGGCAGAACGTGGCTCGCCGCGTGAACTTGGCCGCGACGTTCCCGCGCATCATCAATGGCAACGGCGCCTACGCGGGCGCACCGGCCATCGTGCAGGACCCGCAGTTCCCAATGTCGAATGCGCTCCTGAATGGCCGCACGGGGGCTGTGTGGGTGTGGCCCGCGTCGGCGGGCATCAACGACGGCGGTTCCGACGTACTCTTGGAGATTGACCTCGGCTCGGTCAAGGCCATCGGCGCGGTCGGCGTGCTGGGCGTGAGCAACCTGTTCGGCACGCTGTTCCCGAACTCCCTCATGGTCGAGTGCATACCGGGCGCCACGGTGTACAGCACCACTGGCTGGGTGAACGTGCTTGGTGGCCTGAGCATTGGCAATCAGAACTTCCTCCGCGACTTCGGCACCACCATCGCTCCGCAGAGCGCCCGGTACTGGCGCTTCCGCTGGGTCTCGGCGAGCATCAGCGCAGGCTTCACGGTCGCGTCCGTCGTGCTGGCCACGACCGTGACTGACCTCGGCTTCCTGTACTCGGGAGCCGACGAGACGCGCGTGCGCCCACGCACCCTCGTCGAGGGCTACGACCGCTCCCCGTCCATCACCTACACCGGCCCCGAGTACCGACGCTGGGAAGCTCGCTACGACAACAACGACGCAGCACTCCGGGCCATCCTCGATGACCTGTTCGGTGACTCGCAGCCGTTCGTTTTCCTCACGCCGGACAACCTGTGGCAGGAGTGCGTGTGGGACACCGAGGAGTTCACCCGTAGCCACATCTGGGCGCCACCGGACCGATACCAGATGGTGGCGGGATTCCGGGCCTTGACGTGAGCGCGACCGCGGCGTTCAAGACACTGTGGCGTTCCGGGCAGCGGCAGCTCGCGGTCCTCGCGCGCGTGGGCATGCGCGACCCGTTCACGCTGGCCACGACCTTCATCCGCGGCGCCAGCGCAGCTGCCGACACGCCCGCGGGCGCCACTATGGAATCGAGCTACTGGCCCAACACGCTCAAATCCATGTCCCCCGTCAACGCGCCGGGCGCTCTCGCAGAAACGAGCGTGCGCCTCTGCTCCACGACGCTCAAGTTCGAGGCCAACGCACTTCCGTCGTACCTGTTGCTCGAAGGCGCGTCGGTCGAAGTGTGGCTGTGGGACGAGCGGCTCGCCACGTTCGACGACGCACTCATGATTTTCAAGGGTGAGGTGCTGAGCTGGTCGCAGGACACGACACTCATGACGCTGGAGTGCCGCCAGCGCGTGAACTGGAACCGCGACATCACGCCCGTGGAAGTCACCACGCAGGCGTACCCCATGGCGCCCGAGGACTCCATCGGACAGCGCGTCCCCATCGTGTACGGGCGCCTGCGCGACATCCCCTTCCGGTTCCCGTGGGCCGAGTACCCGCAGGCGGAAGACGTGACGAGCGGCACGGTCATCCGCGGCTCGTCGCTCATCTTCGGCGGGCGCCGCGCGGGCGCTGCCATCATCGTGGACACGGGGCGCGGGGCCGGTGCCGCCAACAACCCCGCGGCCAAGGTGTTGTGCGCATCGCACAAGGTGTCGCGCATCGGCGACCACAAGACCGGGACCGGCTTCTTCCTCGACGCGGGGGCCGACCGGCTCGTTGCTCTGGAGGTCATCACGCCCGGCACGGACATCTTCAACACCGTGACCGAGGCAGGCATCCTCATCCGCGACGACGAGTCCATCGCGTGGGCGTCGGCACTGCCCACGGGCGTGGCCGACTTCTCCGGTTCCGCCGAGAACATCCGCGCCGTGCTCGACCCGTGGAACGACAACAACTACTGCCGCCTCGACTGGACGGCCGGGTTCAAGTTCTGCCACATGCACTTCCCCGCGCTTCCGCAGGAGCTGGGCGTGATGACCGAACTGTACCTGTTCGTGTCGTACAAGAGCCCGACCAGCACGAACCTCACGCTGCGGCTCTACCGCGACGCGAGCCCCACGGCGGCAACGGACTTCGCAATCCCCACGACCGCGACGCGCAAGGTCCGCATGTTCCGCGTGGCGACCGCGTGGGGCACGGGGCTCATCGGCAATCACATCCCGGTGTCTCCGTACGCCTTCTCCGAGACCAACATGGAGTTCGGCTGGTCGAACTTCCCGTCGCTCATCACCGGCACCGGCGCCGCCGAACTGTACTGCGCGGGCTGGCTCGTGCGCTTCGTGCCGGGCCAGAGCGTCGTCCAGAGCGAGCGCATCATCACGAAGACCGGCACGCGACCGGTGACGAGCCCGCGCAGCGGCAAGACGGTCTTCATGCCGTACACGGTCGAGGAGACGCTGCCGCCCGTGACCGAGCTGCGCGGCAAGTTCTTCGCCAACGTGGACGGCTGGCCCGACGACGGCAGCGGCAGCTACGCGGCCGAGACGCTCACCATTGACTGGGGCACGGCCGTGGTCGGGCAGTTCACGGTGAGCTTCGCTGACGCATCGCAGCTCATGAAGGACCGGCTGCTGCGCGTGAGCGTCGGCGACCTCGTCACCACAGCGACGGGCGGGCCGAGCGCAGGTTCCACGGTGAGCGGTTACAATCCCGCCACCTTCGTGCTGTCGGTCAGCCTGCCCAACACAAGCACCGGCCCCGTGCATGGCGCCACGCTCGGCATCAAGCTGCGCAACGCCCTGCTGGAGCGCGCACCGGACATCCTCGCGCACATGCTCGTCAACTACGGCGGCGAGGCGCTCGCCAATGTGGAGCAGGGCGTCGGGTCGTTCGCGTCGTTCGTGGATGCGCGGGTGCGCCTCAAGAACCCTCAGAACCGCGACATGACCTACGCCTTCAGCGTGGACAAGACCACGGACGTGATGACGGCCATCAGCTGGCTGGCGCAGGGCTCGCTGTCGTTCGTGTTCCTCGACCGCTTCACCGACAAGTGGCGCATCACCCCATGGCGCACCGACTCGCCCGTGGACTACGACTGGACGTTCCGCCCCAAGGACATCATCGAGAAGGTCGGCCCTTCGCTCACGCGCACTCCGCTCTCCAGCATCATGTCCGGCGTTCAGGTCACCTACAGCTACAGCGGCATCACGAAGGAATCGCTCCACAAGAACCGCCTCGCGTGGGACGGGAGCAGCGCCGGTCAGAAGTACCGCGGCATCCGCGACGGCTACATCACCGTGGACGCCACCAACAACAAGCTGAGCTGGCAGTTGAGCGGTGTCGGGTCGGTGAATGCGACGCTCACGAACGGCACGTACGACGTTCTCGGCTTCGCCACGATGGTGAACGCGGTCATGAAGGCTGCCGATGCGGCGCGGGACTACATCGTGGTGAACGGCGCGACCATCATCCCAGGTTACAACGACCAGCTGTTCTACCACGACACGAGCAACGCGGTGGACCGCACGGTGACGTTCGACCCGGGCACCTACACCTTCGAGGGGCTCTGCGCGCACGTGGCAGCGAAGATGGATGCAGCGAATGGTGTGGACCCCATGAATATCACCTACTCGCGCAGCACACGGAAGACCACCTTCGAGCGTCGCGGTGCAGCCGTTGCCGCGTTCTTCACGATGTACCGCACGACTGCGCCGCTCCGCTCGCGCCGCTTCCTCGCCACGATGGGATTCGACCAAACAGCGGCTGCCGTCACGAGCAATGGCACCTGCAACGTCACGAGTGCCTACGAGCGCGACGACGAGTTCTTCATCGTGGGCAACAACACACTCGCCATGAACCTGAACTGGGAGCTGGGCGCGAGCGGCATCAACGGCACGCGCACGGACTGCCACGCGTTGCTCGGCTTCGAGGGCATCCGCGACAGCGTCGGAATCGGCCTGTCCGTGCCCGCCACGTGCCTGCTGGCCGACGCGCCCAAGTGCGTGCTGGAGGCGCAGCTCACCAAGACGGCCCAGCGCTACGGCGCGCGGCGAGACACGGTGCTGGACGCGCGCGCCGTGCAGGAGTCGGAGACGGCCCGAGAGCTGCGCAACCGCGTGGGCGCGCTCATCGGCAAGCCCCGCGTCATCCTCAACTTCTCCACCGAAATGGCCCCGGACTTGGAGCGCACGCGCGTCATCCAGTTCTCGGGTGACTTCGATGCCATCTTGCCCTATCCTGACCCCGACACGGACGGGTCGTGGGTCGGGAAGCGATTCGTGGTCGTTGAGACCGAGCAGCAGGTCGGCCCGGTCGCGTTCTACACGAAGGTCACCGCCGTGTCGCTCGACTAGGAGGAACGATGGAGCCTCTCGCTCGCAGCTATCGCTATCAGGTTCGAGACGCAGCCAACCTGCCGGGCAACACCCTGAACGTCCCGTTCCGAACCATCCCCTGCAAGTGGGCCTCGGCGGTCATCTTCCGCTGGAAGTCCACGGATGCCTCCGACACGCTCGGCGGCGTGTCGTTCGAGGTGTTCAACGAGTACGTCGCTGCGCCCACTGTCACGCAGGTGACTACGGCGCAGGGCTATCTCACGCGCGGCGTCCCCATCACGGTGCGACTGGACAAGGGGGATGGCTTCAACAGCATGATTCTGCCGCAGGATGTCAACGGCGTTTTCATGCACGAGTTCATCCGCTGCTTTGTGAACACCGTCACCGGCGGCGTGACGCCCACGAACGACATCTCTGGGTTTGAAATCACCGCAGAGGTTCTGTACAAGGACGGCTTCGACCAGCTTGCTGGTCAGACGCTGACCGCGCTCTAGTGCCGTCCAAGTGGACGAACGGCGGGCTGCGGCGCGTGCTCGACGGGACGTTCAACCTCACGAGCGGCGTGGTGAAGGTGATGCTCCTCAACACGGCATACGTGCCGGACCCCGACCATGAGTTCGTGTCCTCGCTCTCGGCGTTCGAGATGTCCGGCACCGGCTACGTGGGCGGTTTCGGCGGCAGCGGGCGGAAGACGCTCGCAGGGAAAGCGTTTGCCAAGGACGACACCCTCAACTGCGCCACGATGGATGCCACGGACCCGACGTGGGCGGGCGCTGACTTCGGCACGGCAGGATTCATGGCCATCGTGCAGGAGGTCACGAACAATGGCGACAGTCCCGTGCTCGCCATCCTCGACCTCGGCACTGGTGGTGTGCTCACGATGGGCGGCACGTTCACCGTGCAGCTCGGCTCGTTCGCGCTCAAGCTGTCGGCATAGCTCATGGCCGACGTGCTGAAGACCACGAACTGGTGGAGCAGCAACCCGCCCGCTGGTACGTACTTTGACGTGAGCGGCAGCGGCGGTGGAGGCGAGAACCGTCTGTGGACTGCTGCTGAAGTGCACGACGCCCTCGACACCACGTACGAGGAGCTGCGTTGCTTGGGCGACGGCATCAGCCTCGATGGCTCGGCCACAATCCAGCAGGAACAGTTCATCACGGCCGCGACAGGGGGCATCAAGTTCCTGCGCATCAAGGCGCGCGGGCGCGTGGTCATCACTGGCCCCAGCAGCCCTACCGGCTCGGGCTCGTTTCAGGTTCTAATCGGAGGAGCGCTCGTTGCGACGCAATCGCTGGACAGCTCGTACACGAGCTACCAGTTCGACCTGACGACGGACCCCGCGACAGGACTCGCGTGGACGGCTGCCGGTATCGCAGCGAAGAAGTTCGGCCTCCTGCTGGCTGCCAATGCGGAGAACGTTTCGTTCTCCGCCATCGCAACGCTTCGCATGACGGAGTTCACGGTCGAGGTGTGGGGTCAGGACATCCTCGCCACGGCCACGCCCGCCGTCTCGCAGGGCAGCGCTGCTGCTGCTCCCGAGGCAGGCGGAGCGCTCGTTGGGGACAAGGGAACGCGCGACCCCGCGGCAGTGGTGCCGCAGGCCGCGACGCTCGACGCGACAAGTGCGCTCGTCACACTGCGCTCCGGCACTGGCACGTACAACGACCAAGACCTCAGCACGGCCACCACGAAGAACAACGGCCCGGGCGGAAGCGGCACCGACTTGCTGAACCTCGGTGGCGTGCAGGGCGCAACGGCCATCAACGGCAGCGGTCTCATCAGCGGCATCAAACTGTTCGCCACAGTGCGCGCGACGCGCAACGGCGGAACAGGCACGCTCACGAACTTCAAGTTCGGCACCGCCATGGGCGCGAAGACCCTGCTCGCGCAGCCGACCGTGTACGACAACTCGGGCGGGCTCACGCTCGCCATGTATCAGACGCTCGAATCGAACCTCATCACGCTCGGCGCCTTCGCCAACCCGTTCCTGTGGGGCAATGGCGTGGACAGCGTGTGGGCGAACCTCGTGTCTCCGACGTGGACCCTGAACTACGACTGGACTGGTGGTGTGCAGGTCCGCGTCGAGATTGCCGAAGCATGGGTGGAGGTGCACGGCCCGAGTGGCGCGCAGCCCATCCTCATCGAACTCACGCACGCGCTGAACCTCGCCCCGAAGGTGCAGTCGCTCGTGGGCACGTTCTAGGAGGTGACTCGTGGCTGATGAAGTCGTGGTCGGTGCGAGCCGAAAGGACCTCGTGGTTACGCTCGTGGACGCGACCACGGGCGTGCCCATCAATCTGTCGGGCGGCAGCGCCAAGATGCAGGGCAAGTGCCCGGACCTTCCCTCGTTCCCGTTCGATGTCGTCATGACGCTCACCGACCCGGCCAACGGCAAGGTCACGTACGCGGGTCTTGGCAGCCTGCTCACGCATGCGAACCTCGGCGGGCTCAAGAGCGGGACGTACACGCTGCGCGTGCGCTTCACCGACGCGAGCGCGAAGGTGGACTTCGGGCCGGAGTTCGAGCTGGTCTTCAAGGACAATCCGCTGGGGGCGTAGTCATGGGCATGCGCGCATTCGTGATGATTCACCACAGCCTCACCGAGGACGGGCAGACCGTCTCGTGGCAGGCCATCCGGCGCTACCACATCGGGCTCGGCTGGCACGACATCGGCTACCACGCAGGCGTGGAGCTGGTGAACGACCACCTCGAAGCGTTCATCGGGCGCCCCGAGAACGAGGTGGCCGCTGCGTGCAAGGAACAGCACATGAACGAGCTGGCGCTGCACGTCTGTCTCGTCGGCAACTACGACCTCGCGCCCCCGAGCGACGCGCTGCTGGAGTTCACCGCCAAGTACGTCGTGCGCCCGTGGCTGGAGCGGTACAAGCTGACCGTGGAGCACATCGTCGGGCACCGTGACTATGCGACTTACAAGAGCTGCCCGGGCACACAGTTCGACCTCGACCGACTGCGGAGGCTGTGCGCATGACACCGCTTACCGATGGAGAAGCGGCCATCCTGTCGCAGCTCGCAAACATCGCCGCAACGCAGGCCGATACGTCGCAAAGGCAGGCGGTGAACACGGAGCGCCTCACGGGCATCGCTGTCGCCCTTGACGCCCACCTGCATCGGGCGGACGATGCGCGCGAGGCAGCCGTCTCGGACCTGAAGGTTCACGTCACCACGACGCTGGCCATCGTGACCGAGAAGGCTCGCGCCGACGACCGCAAGCTGGCCATCTTCTGCACGGCACTCGTCATCGTCGCCGAACTGACCAAAGTGGGGGCCGAGCGGTTCTGGCCCCATTGACCCAAGGGAGGTACACCGTGAAGCGCATCCTCACTGTCGCGTTCGTTGCCCTGCTTGCCGCGTTCGGGGTCGCATGGGGCGCGGATGCAGCCGCTGCTGCCGCGCCGAGCGTCATGGACACAATCAACCTCCTGCTGGCGAACCCGCTCGCGCGCGGGCTCATGCTGTTCGCCGGGGCACAGTTGCTGACCCGGAACGAGGGCTTCGTCAAGAAGGCGGTGCCGTTCGTCCTGTTCGTCGCCAGCACGCTCGTGAGCCTCGTGCAGGCGTTCTTCCCGGCGCTGGTGCCCGCGGCCCACGCCGCAGCCGCAGCGGCCGTGAGCGCGCCCCACGCACCGTGGTGGGCCGTCGTGGCGAACACCGTGGCGGCCACCGCCATCGCTGTCGGCCTGCACTCGGGACCGAAGAATCACCGCGAGTGGGCCGAGCTGGGCTTCCAGCTGTGGAAGGACGTGGAGCGGAAGCGGTAGTCCCATCGCAGGGGAGGCCGGACGTGCAAACGAAGGACCGCATCAAGGAGCTGCGACGCGTCAAGGCCAGCGACCTGCTGGCCAACCCGCGTAACTGGCGCAAGCACCCCGAAGCCCAGCAGAGCGCCGTACGTGCCCTGCTTGGCGAAATCGGGTGGGCCGACGCGCTCATCGCACGCGAGCTGCCGGATGGCTCACTGGAGCTGCTCGACGGGCACCTGCGCGCCGGGCTGGACCCGGACCAGCAGGTGCCGGTGCTCGTCGTGGACCTCGACGACGAGGAGGCAGGCAAGTACCTGCTCGCGGCCGACCCCATCAGCCAGATGGCCGAGGCCGACCAGACCGCCCTGCGCACGCTGCTGGAGCAAGTGGCCGCTTCGTCCTCGCCGGAACTGGATGAGCTGCTCGACCGCATACGCACCGAGCACGTCGTGCTGGAGTTGCCCGCCATGCCCGCGCCCAACGCGCCGCTCGCTGTCGCGGCTACGGCCGCGGCGCCTGTGGACCCGTCGCTCCAGCCCAGTCACGTGCGCATGGTGCAGCTGTTCCTCGACACGGTGACGCACCCCGAGTTCATCAAGTGGGAGGCGGAGCTGCGCGCCCGCTACGGCACCGAGAACATCACCGACACCGTGCGCCACTGCGTGAAGGAGTGTTACGACCTCCAGACGGGTGCATCCCACGAGGAGTCGTAGCCGTGCAGAGCTACACGGTCGAGCCGCGGATGACGGACGAGGAGTGCGATGCGCTGTGCGGCGCGCGTCTCGCGCCCGCGAGCTACGACACTGTGTTCCGCCGCAGCGTGAAGCTGCTGAAGCCTGACGGCAGCCTGCTGGCCGTGTACCTGCGCGAGGCGCTCCCCGAGGACCAGACGCTATCCGCCTATCCGGTGTTCCGCGCGATGGAGGGAGCGCCGACCAACCGCGGCATCAGCACAATCGGGCGTCGTCCGAATGTGCGCATCAAGGCGGACGGCTCCAAGAGCAAGACCAGCGCCATCCGCGTGTCCGAGCTGAAGGCACACGGCATGGAGCACGCGGTCAGTGGCGTGATGGGCTTCATGGACCGCTACTCGCGCATGCCGTACTGCCGCACGACCGCCTTCAACATGGACCACGCCGACCTGTTCAACGAGGCCATGCCGTTCATCCGCACGGTGGACGGTCTGTTCGCAGAGCACGCGCCGGAACGCTATGCGGCGCAGCTCTCGGTGTGCGACCGCACGAGCAAGGACTTCATCATCCCGGGCACGGTGTTCACCACCATCACGGTGAACCGCAACTACCCCACGCGCGTTCACAAGGACCAAGGTGACCTGAAGGAAGGGTTCGGCGTGATGACTGTGTTCCGCAAGGGGCACTACTCGGGCTCGCACTTCGTGCTGCCGAAGTACCGCGTGGCGTTCGACATGGGCAACCGCGACCTGCTGCTCGCTGACGTGCACGAGTGGCACGGCAACACCGACATCGTGGGCGACAAGAAGCGGTTCGAGCGCATCAGCTGCGTGTTCTACTACCGCGAGCACATGGTCTCCTGCGGCACGGCGGAGCAGGAGCTTGCCCGCGCGAAGGGCAGGCTGCCGGGGCAGCGCCTTCGTGATTAAGCGGAGGCCGGTAGCGCTGTTCTACCTCGCTGAGGCCATGTACGGAGGCTGGGTCACAGCGCTCGCCCACGCGCGCGAGTCACTCATCCGGTGCGGGTTCCCCGTGCACGTGTACCGCGTTGGCGCCAAGACCGAGGGCAAGGAGCGCATGTTCGGCGAGCTGTTCCCGTATATGAATGTGTCGCTGCGGACGGCCGAGCAGCTGTGCCATGCGTCGGACACCTTCATCATGGCCACCGACCCGAAACATTGGGGCGAGGCCGAGGCTCTCGTCGCGCACGGGGCCGCGGTAGTGTTCCACGACCCTACCGAGCTGCGCCCAGAGAGTCGCGCCGTGCTCGCGCGCGCCAACCGTGTCGTCGTATTCCGGCGCAGCAACGAGCGGCTGTTGGCCGACCTCGGCCCTCGCATCAGCTTTGTCCCCATGCCGTACGTCCCGGGGCTGACGCGCGCCCCTGCGAAGCGCGAGTACCACGCCATCGCGTACTCGCGGCTGGACTTCGATAAGAACACCGACGTCATCCTGCGCGCGAACCTCGTTCTGCCGCAGCGCGCGCGCGTCCGCATCTTCGGAGCGGAGAACAGGATGTACACACACCACAAACTCGACGCCGACTTCGCTGGCTGGCGCAGCCTTTACGGGGGCACGTATCCGCGGCAGCCGGGCGCTGGCGAGTACATGGCCGGGATGGCGCTCTACGGTGTGGACATGAGCACAATCGCTGGCGATGGCGGAGGCACGCAGCTCACCACACTTGAAGCATGGGCCGCGTGCACCGTGCCGGTCGTGGCTGAACGGTGGCTGGGTTTGCCGGAGTCCGAGCTGGTGGACGAGGTGAACTGCATCGGCGTGTCCGGTGGCGCCATGCTGGCGGACGTGCTCATGCGGCGGATGGAGCCTGAGCGCCACCGGGCGCTACTGGCCGCGGGGCAGCACGCGCTGGCAGCGCACGGCCCACGCCCGTTCACCGAGGCGCTGCTGCCCTAGCCCGGCCTCCCGGGCGCCCCCCGGCCCGGCCCGCTGCATTCTAAAGGTGGAGGCCGCCAGAGGGCCTCGCGGCACCTTGCTGTGCTCCTCGGCCTTATGGGCACGAGTGCTGAAATCACAGGAGTTCTGCGGGGCCGTGGCAGCTGCAAACCTGCCCCCGCTGGTGACGCCCGCGCCAGACCGAGCTGCATGCGGTCGCGCTGCGCACCGTGACGAACTGGCCGAGCCATGCTCGGTCTCCAGCGAGCACCCTGCAAAGCATAAAAATACCTTGTGCGCCCGGGGCAGGGAGAGCAGAGTTCCCCTTGCAGTAACGGCGACCTCCGGGTAGGGCGCCGGGCAGCGGAGGAGGGAGCGACAGCGGGAAGCCCAAAGCGGCGACCCTCCGACAACCGGAGCAACGGCAGGAGCGCGCGGGAGTGCCCGATGACCTACGAGGTCGGAGGGGAGCGCGGGAGCGGAGGATGCCCTCCGCGAAAGGCCGGGGCAGGAAAGCCAGACGGAGTACCTCAAAGCAGGTCGCTGCGGCGCGGGCGCAACGCATACCGCCGCACGACTTGTTCCACCGCAGTGGCGAGAGCCGAGCAGAGCGGACTGGGCACCGACCGGAGACGGGCGGCGAGAGGGAAGTCTGGCAACGAGCGGTTCTGCGGGACACGGCTGGCGCCGTGCTTGCGGTCCGCGGCGCGGAGGTGCGAGCGAGTTACGCGACGACCACCTCCGCAGCAACGCTGTACGACTCACACCGACCACCACTTGAAGTGCATGGCGGAACACCACTGAACGGAGAACGACAATGACCACGAACGTCTGGATGCCGGTTGCGATGTTGCAGGAGTGCATTGGCGGGAAGCGTGTGCTGCTGAACGGCCTGTACGAGGACCGCATCACTGGCTACCGCGTCGTCGCTGAACGGCTCGTGATGGGCAAGTCCACGCTCTACGTTGACTTCCACGACGCCGACGCCCCGGCCAACATGCCCGAGGCGGAAATGATTAGCGTCAAGAAGTTCTACCGGAAGTTCCGGCTGGTGGGTGTGCGGTGAGCGGCTACGAGAAGCTCATCGCGTTCGCGCTGAGCGGCACAATCTGGGAGGACGCGAACCCGCGCCTCGTGGAAGCCGCGATGCGCGTGGAACACGGCGGAGTGCTGGACCACCTCAGCAAGCCTCGCTTCAACAAGTCGGCCCGCGATGCGGCCGCGTACGTGCTGCTGTTCCCGAAGGAAGCCGCTGCTCTGGCGGACACCTACTGACCCCAACGCTGTACGGAGACACACGACCATGAGCAACAATCCGATGACCTCGTTCGCTGCTGTCGTTCGCTGCATGTACTACTGCCTCGTGACCCCGGGCTGCCTGCCGCCGCTGGCGTGGGGCGCGCCGGGTGAAGCGAAGACCAGCGTGATGAACGCGCTGGCGCAGCGGCTCGACCTGCCGATGGAGACCCTCATCGCCAGCATCTGCGACCCGACCGACATCGGCGGTGCGCTGTGGCCGGACGGTGACAGGGTGAAGCGTCTCCCGATGGAGTGGGCGATGCGCCTCATCGAGCAGGGCGGCGGAATCCTGTTCCTCGACGAAGTGAGCACGGCGCCCCCGGCCGTGCAGGCAGCGCTGCTGCGCCTCGTGCTGGAGGGTGTTGCTGGCGACACGAAGCTGACGAACGTGCGCTTCGCTGCCGCAGCGAACCCTCCCGAGCAGGCTGCCGGTGGTCACGAGCAGAGTGACTCGATGGCCAACCGCTTCGTGCACCTGACGTGGCCGGGGCCGGACGTGAGCGAGTGGTCCGAGTACATGCTGTCGGGTGCCACGGTCGTGGACAACCTGCCGACGTTCGACCAGCAGGCGTGGGACCGGCAGTTGCCGCTGTCGCGTGCGCTCATCGCTGCGTTCCTCAGCAAGCGCGCGCCGTTGTTCCGCGAGTCGCCGGACAAGGCGCGCGGCCGGTTCCCGATGGCGATCGCAACGCCCCGTACGTGGGACGCGGCTGCGCGGCTGCACGCCACGCTCACCGTGTTCGGTGACAACGACAACAAGACCCGCCTGCTGGGTGGGTGCGTCGGTGAAGGCGCCGCGACGGAACTCGTCTCGTACGAGCGCAAGTCCGACCTCCCCGACGTGGAGGCGCTGCTCAAGAAGCCCGACTCGTGGACGCCCGACCCGAAGCGCCCGGACCGCACGTTCG
>Ga0334722_10001541_pt1 | contig 28541 bp, 24 predicted proteins | sample C3_bottom_MG_FD_207210 | JGI IMG/M metagenome (GOLD analysis project Ga0334722, IMG submission 207210) | Sediment microbial communities from Yellowstone Lake, YNP, Wyoming, USA - C3_bottom | ecosystem: Environmental > Aquatic > Freshwater > Lake > Sediment | place: USA: Wyoming | collected... | reverse complement strand
GCCATACAGAGCGTGATCACCGAGTCGATCTGACTCCACCACATCGAGTCGTACACCGTGGCCGGCGCCAGCGCGAATGCCGCCGCCGCCGCGCCCGCCTCGACGTGCCGTCGCGCCTCCGTCGTCGCGCTCGAAAGCGACCGCGCGGCGAAGAACACCACCGCCGCGAGCCCCAGGTCGCACACGAACGGCGGGATCTTGATCAGCACCCGGATCGGCGCCGTCCACAGCTCGAAGTCGGAGGAGAACCAGCGCCCGTAGATCTCCCCCGTCGGCCACAGCACGTAGTGATATCCCACGTTGTTGCTGTCCGCCGTCCGGAAGACGTTGATGAAGCCGTGCTCGTAGATCGCCCGCGACCACACCTCCCAGATGATCGCGTCGCCGTGCCCGTACGCGTACGTCGATGACAGCCAGAACGGCATGCGGACCGCCGCCGTGATCCCCAGCAGCAGCACCAGCGCCGTGAACGTCGAATGACGCCGCGCGAATCTCGCCACGGCCAGCATTGTATCCGCGCCCGCTCGCGCCGGGCAGCGTGATATCCTGCCCGCGGTGAACCACCTCGAGCTTGAACCCCGCGTCCCCACGCCCCCGCCACCCGCCCGCCCGACGCACCGCTGGCGCAACGATGCGCTCTTCTTCAGCATCGCCCTCGCCATCGTCGCGCTCGACCAGTTCACCAAGTCGATCGTCCGCGACCACCTCGCCCTCTACGAGCAATGGCCCGAGCACTCCGTCCTCGGCATCGCACGGATCATCCACGTCGCCAACAGCGGCGCCGCCTTCGGCATCCTCCAGGGCCAGACGCCCTTCCTCATCGTCACGAGCCTCGTCGGCCTCGTCGCCATCGTCCTCTACTATCTGTACCCGCCGATGGACCACGGCCTCATCCGGATCGCCCTCGGCATGCAGCTCGGCGGCGCCATCGGCAACTTGATCGACCGCGTCCGCCTCGGCGAGGTCACCGACTTCGTCGACGTCGGCGGCTTCCCCACCTTCAACGTCGCCGATGCCAGCATCTCCATCAGCATCGTCGTCGTGCTCGCGTTCTTCGCACTGCGCGAAGGTGATGCCCGCTCCAATCCCGAAACGAGCACCGATGCCCGACCAACGCCCGCCCGCGACGACTGAGCTCCGCGCCGACGCCCCCGGCGAGCGGCTCGACGTCTTCGTCACGCGCCGCATGCCGTCGCTCACGCGCTCCCGGGTCCAGCGCCTCGTCCAGCAGGGGCTCGTGCGCGTCGCCGGCGAACCCGCCCGCTCGTCCCTGCGGCTCGACGCCGGTCAGCTCGTCACCGTCACCGTCCCGCCTCCCGCCGAAGCCGCCGCCCGCGCGGAGGACATCGCGCTCGACATCATCTTCGAGGATCCCGACATCCTCGCCGTCAACAAGCCGCCCGGCATGACCGTCCACCCCTCCCCCGGACACGCAACCGCCACGCTCGTCAACGCCATCCTCGCGCACTGCGCCGACCTCTCCGGCGTCGGCGGCGTGCTCCGGCCCGGCATCGTCCACCGGCTCGATCGCGACACCTCCGGCGTCATCCTCGTCGCCAAGAACGACGCGGCGCACGGCGAGCTCGCCCGGCAGCTCAAGGAGCGCCTCGTGGACAAGACCTATCTGGCGCTGGTCGAAGGCACGCCGGCCCCCCAGGAGGGCATCATCGACGCGCCGATCGCCCGCGACCCGCGCAACCGCCAACGCATGGCGGTCGTCGAGCGCGGACGCTCCTCGCAGACGTCGTATCGCGTGCTCGAGCGCTTCACCGGCGTTTCCCTCCTCGAGGCGAAGCCCAGGACCGGCCGCACGCACCAGATCAGGGTCCACCTCGCCGCAGTCGGCCATCCCGTCGTAGGCGACAAGATCTACGGCAAGCGGTCGCCGATCATCGGCCGCCACTTCCTCCACGCCGCGCGCATCGCCTTCACCCACCCCCGCACCGGCGAGCGCATGGAGCTGGAAGCGCCGCTGGCACCCGATCTGCAACACGCGCTCGACGCGTTGCGCGCCTCTCGCGGCTAGCGTTGCGCACCTCAACGAGCGTTGCCCAACGCGAAGCGCGGAGGACAGCCGCGCTCGGCTGTCCCGTCGGCGGAGCCGGACCGCCGCGTAACGCCGGCTCGTCTCTGCTCGATCTCTCGCGTGCGAGACCTCGGCCCGGACCGCGACAAGCGATTGACCTAGATCGAAACCGGGTCCACGTCCACCGCGCACTCCGCGGGCAGTACGAAGTCCCGCACCAGCGCCGCCGGGTCGCGCCCCCGTAGCACCACGTGCCAGCGCCACCGTCCGCGCACGCGCGCAACGTACGCCGGCGAGGGCCCGATCACCTCGACGTCGCTTCCCGCTTCCGCGCGCCGGTGCGAAAGCGCCCGGTGCAGCCGCGTCGCCTCTTCCCGCGCCGCGCGCGGGTTCGCGTGCGCCACCGTCAGCCGCACGAGCCGCGCGTACGGCGGATACCCCGCGCGCCGCCGCGACTCCAGCTCCGCCGCCGCGAACCCCTCGTAGTCATAGCGCGCCGCCGCCTCGATCGCGTAGTGGTCCGGCGTGTACGTCTGGATGATCACCCGCCCCGGCCGCTCCCCGCGCCCCGCCCGTCCCGCCACCTGCGTCAGCAGCTGGAACGTCCGCTCGCCCGTGCGAAAGTCCGGCAGGTGCAGCGCCACGTCCGCGTTCACCACCCCCACGAGCGTCACCGCCGGCATGTCCAGCCCCTTCGCCAGCATCTGCGTCCCGATCAGGATGTCCGCCTCTCGCGCCAGGAACGACGCCAGGATCTGCTCGTGCCGTCGGCGCCCGCGCGTCGCGTCGCGGTCCCACCGCAGCAGCCGCGCGTGCCGGAAGAGCCGCTTCGCCTCCACCTCGACCTTCTCGATCCCCGCGCCGAGCAGCCGGATGCGCGGGCTCCCGCACTGCCGGCAGGTCGCCGGCAGCCGCCAGCGCCGGTTGCACTGGTGGCACACCAACCGGTCGTCTTGCCGGTGGTACGTCAGCGCCACGCTGCAGCTCCCGCAGTCCGGCACGAATCCGCAGTCCCGGCACTGCACGTGTCCCGCCAGACCGCGGCGGTTCAGGAAGAGGATCGCCTGCTCCTCCGCTCGCAGCACGTGCTCGATCGCCCCCTGCAGCTCGACGCTGAACATGCTGCGGTTCCCCGCATGCAACTCCTCACGCAGGTCGATGACCGTCACGCGTGGCATCGCGGGCGTCGTCTCCGGACGGCTCGTCCCGTCGCCCGCGACCACCGGCCGGATTCGCTCCGGCAGCTCCAGCAGCGAGTACGCGTGCCGGCTCGCCCGCTCGTACGTCACCACGTCGGGCGTCGCGCTGCCGAGCACCACGGCGGCGCCCTTCAGCCGCCCCAGTTCGGTCGCCACGTCGCGCGCGTGGTAGCGCGGGTGCTTGTCGTGCTGCTTGTACGTCCACTCGTGTTCCTCGTCCACCACGATCAGCCCGACATCCGGTTGCGGCGCGAACACCGCCGATCGCGCCCCCACCACCACGTCGTACTTCCCCGCCGCGATGCCGTGCCACTGGTCGAACAGCTCACCGTCGCTGAGGCCGCTATGCATCACCGCCACGCGCCCGAATCGCTCGCGGAACCGCCGCACGGTCTGCGGCGTCAGCGCGATCTCCGGCACCAGCACGATCCCCCGCCGCCCCGATGCCACGCAGCGGTCCAGCGCGTGCAGGTAGACCTCCGTCTTGCCGCTGCCCGTCACCCCGTGCAGCACGAAGACCTCATGCCGGCGCGCGTCGATCGCCGCGCAGATCCGCCCCGCTGCCTCCTCCTGCGCCGCCATCAGCGCAGGCGCCTGACGCCGCGCCACCATCATGCCCTCAAGCGGGTCGCGCTCGACCGCCTCTTCGCGCACCGTCACCGCGCCGAGGTCCGCCAGCAGGCGCACCGCGCTGGCGTCGATCCCCTGCTTCCGCAGATCGCTCAGCGCCATCTCCCTCCGCGCTCCCAGCTGCGCCACGGCCGCGTGCGCGTGCGCCGTGCGGCGCGTGCGCGTCAGCGCCGCCAGCTCTTGCATCGCCTCCTGTCGCGATAGCGCCAGCTCGATCGCGTGCCCCTCCCGGTCGGGGCGCACCGTCCCGGATCGGACCAGCCGCCCGAGGTTCCCTCGCCCTCCCGCCAGCCGCGCCGCCTCTTCGTCCGAGATCCGCCGCTTCTCGAGCAGCCGGGCGATCACCGCGCCCCGCCGCGACCGCTTCGGCGGCTCCGCCGCGTCGATCAGCTGCTCAGCCTCCGTGGCCCCCACCCGCAGCCGCGCGATTTCCACCGTCCTCGCCGCGACGCGCGGCCGCGCCAGCCTGTACTGCCGCGACACCAGCCCGCGCTGCTCGAGCTGCGCCACGACGCTGTCGATGTTCGCCAGCCCCGACCGCACTCGCAGCGCCTGCATATCGTGCGCGCCGCCGTCGCATATCGCCTCCAGTGCCGCCCGTTGTCGCTCCGGCAGCTCCAGCCCGTCGATCTCGTCGCGCTCCACCAGGGCCTGGACGATGGTCTCCGGCTTGCGCTCGAACCCCGGCGGCAACAGCAGCGCGGCCGCGTCGAAGATCGGCGCCACGTAGTAGTCGCTGATCCACGTCGCCAGGTCGACTCGCTCGCTGTCCATCAGCGGCCGCTCGCCGATGCGCGACCGCACCGGACGGATCTTCTCCGGCTCCGAGAACACCGGCGTCGTGTGTGTCTCGATCACGATGCCCTGGAGCGTCTGCTTACCGAACGGCACGTACACCGCGTCGCCCGCCGTGAGGCCGAGCCCGGCGGGCACGCGGTAGCTGAACGTCTGCCGGTGCGGGAACGTCGCGTTGACCGCCACCTCGGCGTACGGCGCCTCCGCCGCGCTCTCCCGCATGGCGCTCGTGTCGCTCGCCCCCGTCATCGCGCAACTCTTCCGGAAATGCAAAACGGGAAGACGCGTCCCGCCTTCCCGTCACTCATCTCGCTGCGGCGGTCCTTAGACCCGCGCCTTCTCCTTGATCCGCGCCGCCTTTCCCGTCAGCCCTCGCAGGTAGTAGAGCCGCGCCCGCCGCACGCGTCCCTCCCGCACGACCTGCACCTTCTCGAGCCGCGGCGAATGGATATTGAACGACCGTTCCACCCCGACGCCGTGCGCGATGCGCCGTACCGTGAAGTTCGCGCCCGCGCCCCCCTGGTTCCGGCGGATCACCACGCCCTCGAACACCTGCGTGCGCTCGCGGTCGCCCTCGACGACCTTCGCGCTCACACGCACGGTGTCCCCGGGCGAAAACGCCTCGATCGCCGCGTTCTCCGATAACTCGACCAGGTGGCTCACATCCATAACCGGAGCAGCCTACCGGAGCCGATATCACGCCGCAACCGGGCGCCCTCTCACGGTGCCGCCGTGAACTCTCCTCGCAGCTTCCGCGCATCGACGTCCAGGCAGCACCAGCTCGCCATCGGCATCGCCCGCCAGAACCCGAAGGGGTCCTCCAGCGCCAGCAGGTCCGCCAGGTACGCGCTCAACACCCGTCCGTGCGCCACCACCGCCGCTGGCAGCGCGCCCGCCGTCACGATCGTCATCGCCGCCCCGAACCGCCGCGCCGCAGCCGCCGCGGTCTCCGTCCCGCGCAGCGACCGCTCCGGGTGCTCCAGGACGTCCCGGATGAACTCCGAGTACTCGTCCGCGTTCCCGATCCAGTTGATCCGGATCTCCTCCAGCCCCTCGACGACGCTCGGCGTCAGCCCCACCCGCTCGCCGATGATCAGCGCCGTCGCGCTCGCCTTCGGCTCACTGCTCGCGTAGAGCGACTGCACCTCCCACCGCTCCGCCGCCTCCGCCAGCCCGCGCGCCTCCTCGATGCCCCGTTCCGAGAGCCGCCACCGTTCGGCGCGCACGTTCGGCTCGATCGACGGCGACGCGTGCTTGATCAGGTACACCAGCCGCGCGCTCACACCGGCACGCCCGTCAGGAACATCAGCCCGCGCGCCAGCACCTCGCCCACCAGCACCGCTCCCACCGCGATGTAGAGCAGCCCCGTCGCCGACATCATCGCGTTCTCGTTCGCCGGATACCCCCGGCTCGACAGGAACGACATCGAGCCGAGCGCCGCCGGAAACAGCAGCCCGATCGCGATTCGCAGCCAGAACGCCGGGTTCGCGCCCAGCGTCTTCGACCCCAGGATCGCCGTCGCCGCCGGCGTATCTCGCGCCGGGATCGCCACGTTGATGATCAGCAGCACCGCCTGCACGAGCACCGCTCCCACCAGCAGCAGTGTCAGCTCTTCCAGCGGCTCTCGCGGCAGCCGCGGCGTCACCAGGTACCAGTGCCCCAGCGTCATCGCCAGCACCACCGCCCCCACCGTCACCGTCCCCGCGACGATGCTCAGCAGCGTCCCCGCGTACCCCCACGTCGGCAGGCTCACGTAGTACGCCGCCAGCGCGACCAGGGTCAGCCCCGCCGCCGATGCCGCGCCCCCCGTGATCAGCGAGTTCGTCCGATCTTCCCGCACCACCGACCACGCGTACGGCAGCGACGCCACCAGGAACACGATCGAAGCGATCTTCACCCAGTCGTACAGCCCTTCATCGAGCCGGTAGCCCCCGATCACCGACTTCGGGTCCAGCGCGAACGCGTTGAGCACCATCACCGCCGCGCCCGCGCTCGCCATCAAGGCGCAGAGCTGGACGAAACTCGCCGCCACCCGCCCGCGCGCCTGCGCCAGCAGGCAGACCAGCAGGCTCCCCACCGAAAACTCCACGAGCACCAGGAACGACGTATACGGCAGCGCGTCGAGGTTCATCGCCCTCAGGGTAGAGGCGCCGCCGGCGGCGGGCTAGCTAGACGCAGCCGGACTCGCCGGCAAACGGGTTGCCCGCCGCCCACATGTTCCAGCAGGCTGTGCGCGCCCACCTCTCCGCTGCATCGAACCAACCGTTGTACTTCACGTTGATGCCATCCGATCCGTGGTGCGCCATGCCGACGAAGATGAGCAGGGCTGAGATGTTGTAGTCGTGGCCATCGCTGCCGATGAGGTGGGGGTAGCCGTAGCGGCTGCCGAAGGCATCGGCGCGTGTCACGTCGTACTCGAGCGTGATCGTCTTGCCCGCGAGGAACCAGCTGGTCACCGCCGTCGCCCAGGCCGAGCCTGCATCGGCGCCCAGCGGCGACGCCACGCCGAGGAACCGCACGCGCGACCCGTCGCGGCAGGCCGCCGTCTCGCCATCGACCACGTACGCGACTGAGCAGCTCACGCTGCCAGCAGGAGGCGAGCCGCCATGCCCCCCTCCCCCACCCGGCACGCTCGTCGGCGTAGGCGTGGCGGTGCTCGCGTCCGTCGGCGTCGCCGTGGCGGTGCCCGTTGGCGCGGCGGTGTGTGTTGGCGTCGGCGTGGGGGTGTCCGTTGGTGTCGGCGTGGCGGTGTCCGTCGGCGTCGCGGTGGCGGTGTCAGTCGCCGTGGCGGTGTCCGTCGGTGTCGGCGTGCTCGTGTCCGTCGGCGTGGCGGTGTCGGTCGGCGTCCGCGTGGCCGTAGCCGTGTCGGTCGGCGTCGCGGTGTCGGTCGGCGTCGGGGTGTCCGTCGGCGTGGCGGTGTCCGTCGGCGTGCTCGTGTCCGTTGGCGTCGGCGTCGCCGTGACTGTCTCGGTCGCGGTCGCCGTCGCGGTGTCGGTTGGCGCGACAGGCGTCGCGCTGGAGCACGTCCCCGCGGCGACCTCCCACGCCGTGAGCGTCCGGCTGAATGCGTTCTGGCTCCAGACGGCCGTCGTCGGCGCGAAGGTGGTGTCGTCGCACTCGAGGTCGTCCGTGCCACCGGGCGACGTCACCACGAGCGTGCATACCGAGAGGTCTTTCGCGCACTGATAGATCTCCATCCCGCCGTCGTTCGCGACGTACAGCGCATCGCTGCCCGCCGCGATCCCCGTCGTGCCCGCCGCGCCCGTCTTGGCGGTCACGTCGTACCCGCCGGGCGGCCCGACCGGCGCGCCCGTCGTCGAGTAGTGCTGGATCACGGTGCAGACGTTACAGCTCGACCAGAGCGTGTCGTCCGACGCGTCGTACGACAGCCCGGGCGCGCATCCGCCGCCCGTGGTGAACTGCCGCGTCGCGCTGAGCGCGATCGGGTCGATGAGCACGATGTCGAAGCCGCCGCTGCACGCCCAGATCTTCCCCCGCGTCCCGTCGAACGACAGCGCGCCGAGGTCGCTCGTGCCCGCGATCGTGATCGCGCCGAGCGACGACCCGTCGCTCGGCTGCACGCGCTCGAGCACGTTGCTCGACCAGCAGCTCAGATAGATCTGCGTCCCGTCGAATGCGATGCCCGTGCCGATGCCGCCGTCGCATGGAGGCACCGCGGCCGTGAACGTCCGCAGACTGTCGCCGGTTGCCGCCCGCGTGGTCCGCGCGTATCCGGCGATGAGCCCGACCGCGACGACGAGCATCGCGGCCACAACGATGATCACCGCACGACGGGTGGTCCGCATGACACCTCACTGCCGGCGTCGGGCGATGCCGGGCATCTGTATGAACGCGGGGGCTTGACGCGCGCGCCGGAAGGCACGTGTCTCGGATCGACACGACCCGGACAGCTGCCGCGCCAGGCTCGTGCGCGCAGATCGTCGGTCGGCGGGGAGTAGTGGGATCGTACGGGTGCCGTGTGTGCCCCGTCAATCGTCCACGTCAAGAGCGCGTCAAGAGCACCTGAGCCGCTAGGCTATCGGGTAGTGATCTGGTCTGCCTCCCCCCGGTCAAGCCGCTCTCCAGAGTGCATGTTCGATCATCGCGATGGGCGGCGAGTCGCTTGACGAATACACACCCGCCAGATCGGTTTCAAGTTGCACGAGTTCGGCGCTCACAGCTACGATCGCAGCGTGTTGACGAATCGCTCAAGGCCACCTGGTGGGGTCATCCCCACTCTCTACTACGAAGATGTAGGGAAGGCGATCGACTGGCTGTGCGGCGCGTTCGCGTTCACGGAGCGCTTTCGTTATGGCCCACCGGGAAGCGTCGGTGGCGCGCAGCTTGTCGCTGGTGGCGGCATCGTCATGCTGAGTAAGGGCCGCGTCGGTCAGGATCCGGGGCGGTGGGGTGATAACGCGACGTTCAAGCCGCCGCCCGGCGGCGAGATCAGCGTTCTCATCAGCGTACATGTAGAGGATGTCGACGAGCATTTCGAGCGGGCGAAGCAGTTCGGCGCAAGAATCGTGCACGCTCCTGAGACCTACTCGTTCGGAGAGCGGCAATACACCGCTGAGGACATTGCCGGGCACAGATGGGCATTCTCGCAGTCCGTCGCCGACGTGGCACCGGAGGCATGGGGTGCAACGTCCGGACCTGCATTGACGGCCCGTTAGAGATCCACCACATACACTCGAACGCAGGTCTCTCGGTGTTGTCGGTCCGGTAGCCGGCAGTTCGAGTCGCCGCCGTGTGCACGCGGCCTCCCTTTCACCGCCGACGTTCCGCGATTCAAGGTTGGCCCATCGGAGTTCAACCACAACCCCCAACATTGGCGGCGCTAGCCGAACGCGTGCGCGGCCGGGGCTAGGCGGCGCCTCCCGCACGCCCGCACGATCTCCCCCAGCTCCCGCCAGTCGCCGATCTGCGCCGCCTCCGCCCGGTGCAACGTCGACTGGCGCCCCGGGTGAAACAGCGCGACGAGCTGCCGTCCCCGCCACCGCGCGGCGCCCAACGCCCCGTCCGGAAGCGAGACGCCGTGCGGCTCGATCGCCCGCAGCGACTCCAGCGCCACGCGCCCCAGCGCGACGACCACCGGCGCCCGCACCAGCTCGATCGTCCGCCGCAGAAACGGCCGGCACGCACCCGTCTCCGAGGCCGCCGGCGACCGGTTGCGCCCCGCCGCATCGAGCGGATTGCACAGCACCGCGTTCGTGATGAACGCGTCCGCCCGGTCGATGCCGGCGATCGCCAGGAACCGCTCGAAGCGCTTGCCCGCCTCGTCCCGTGTCAGCGGCACGCCGGTGCGCGCGCCGCCCCGGCGCCCCACCGCCTCCGCGACGAAGAGCACACGCGCCCGCGTCGGTCCGTTCGCTCCCGTCAGCGCGTGCGTGTGCGCCATGCGGTCGCACGCGCGGCACGCCGCGACGTCGCGTACCAGCTCGTCGAAATCTCGCGCCGCACCGCGCGAACCTGCCGCCATCATTCGCGAATTCTATGCCGGAAGTTCCCCGCCCGGTACTTGTAAGCGTCGCCCGATCGGCGTAGGATCGCGATCGAGACTGTCACCGCGAGGCGCGCCATGCGACCTGTCCCCGAATACGACGCGAAGAGCTGGCTGCTCAAGGCCCTGCGCGAGACCGCCCACGCCATGGAGTCGCTGCTCTGGAACATCGATGATGACGCCCTCGACCGCGTGCCGGAACAGGGCGAGTGGTCATGCCGCGATCTCGTGCTCCACATGTGCGCCATGGAGCGCCGCTACGTCGAGCGCCTCGAACGCATCGTCAACACCGACGAGCCCCCCATCGAAGCCTTCGACGCCGACTCCGTCGATTGCTCCGACGATGTCGACGAACCCGTCTTCGACCTGATGGATGACTTCGGCGCGCGCCGCCGCCAGGCCGTCTACCTCCTCTGGTCGCTCGACGGCGATGACTGGGACCGCGCCGGCATCCATCCCTACCTGGGCCGCCTCACCGTCACCCAGGTCGCGCGCGAGATGAACGAGCACGATCTCGCGCACCTCTGGCAGATGCGCCGCCTCTGCGATCGATTCGAGACCGCCTCCGTCTAGCAGTGTCCCGCACATCTGCCGCCGTGAGATGACCGCGACTTTGCGGTACGCTGCTCCCCATGGGCATCCTGCCGATCCGCATCGCCGGCGACCCCGTCCTTCGCGAGAAGGCGAAGAAGATCCGCAAGATCGACGCCGGTATCCAGAAGCTCATCGATGACATGATCGAGACCATGCACGCCGCACCCGGCGTCGGCCTCGCCGCTCCGCAGGTCGGCGTTTCCCTCCGCGTCGTCGTCATCGAGACGCCGGACGACGGCCTCTTGGCGCTCATCAACCCGGAGGTCGTCAAGACCTCCGGCAAGCGTCGCGTCACCGAAGGCTGTCTCTCCGTCCCCGGCTACCAGGCCGAGATTAACCGCTCCCGCCAGGTCACCGTGAAGGCCCTCGACCGCGACGGCAAAGAGGTCCGCATCAAGGCCGTCGACACGCTGCTCGCGCAGGCCCTGGAACACGAGATCGACCACATCAACGGCGTCCTCTACATCGACTACCTGACCGGCGCCGATGACCTCATCCCCGTCCGCCCTTCCGTCGACGACGGCGAGCCGCAAGAGGCCGAGGCCAGCCTCGCCTGACCGTTGCCTTCGCGTGTGCCCCTCCCCGTCATGACGCCCTTCGTCCCGCCACCATCGCTCGCGCCGCTGCTCGCCGCTGTCGCTCGCCTCGCCGCTGCCCGCGCGATCGACGCCTACATCGTCGGCGGCACCGTGCGCGACGTCCTGCTCGCCCGCGACACCCGCGACCTCGACCTCGCCGTCGCGCGCGATGCGATCCCGTTCGCCCGCGACCTCGCCGCGCAGCTCGGCGCGCACTTCGTCCTCCTCGACGATGAGCACGCCGTCGCCCGCGTCGTCCTCCCGCGCGGGGCCGGCGCCGCCGCCCGAAGCATCGACTACATCGACGTCGCGCAGCTCCAGGGTGGCATCGAGGACGACATGCGCCGCCGCGACTTCACGGTCGATGCCCTCGCGGTCCGCATCGGCGCATCCGCCGTCATCGACGTCTGCGGCGGCATCGCCGATCTCGACCGGCGCCGCGTGCGCATGACCTCCGCGTCCGTCCTCGATGCCGATCCGCTGCGCCTGCTTCGCGGCCCCCGCATCGCCTCCGAGCTGACATTCCGGCTGGACCCTGCGACCGCCCGCGCGATCGCCGCCCGCGCCCCCCTCCTCCGCCGCGCCGCCGCCGAGCGCCGCCGCGACGAGCTGGCCCGCATGCTCGCGCTCGATCACGCCCACGGCGCCATGCGCCTCCTCGATCGCCTCCACGTGCTCGACGTCCTGCTGCCGGAGCTGGCCGCCGGCCGCGGCGTCAGCCAGCCCGGCGAGTTCCACGCCTACGACGTCTTCGAGCACAACCTGCGCGCGCTCGAGGCGATCGACATCATGCTCGCGCCTCCGGCCCCCGGCAGCCGCCGGCGCTGGCTCGCCGGCGTGCTCTGGCAGACGTTCGCCTGGTGCGAGCCGTCGCTCCGCGCCTACCTGCGCGAAGAGCCGTCCGAGGGCCGGAGCCGCGCCGCGCTCCTCAAGCTCGCGACGCTCCTCCACGACGTCGCCAAGCCGCAGACGCGCGCCGAAGACGCCGCCGGCCGCGTCCGCTTCTTCGGCCACGCGGACGAAGGCGCCGCCGTCGCCTCCCGCATCATGCGCCGCCTCCGCTTCTCCGCGCGCGAGCTCACGTTCGTCTCGACCCTCGTCGCCGAGCACCTCCGTCCCGTGCAGCTCGCGCAGGTCGGCGAGGCGCCGACGCGGCGTGCCCTCTACCGCTTCTTCCGCGACCTCGGCGAAGCCGCCCCCGCCGTCCTCCTCCTCGCGCTCGCTGACGCCGCCGCCGCGCGCGGCCCGAAGATGACGCGCGCATCCTGGTCGCGCCAGGCCGCGTATATGAATAGCCTGCTCGTGCGTTCTTCGGAGGAGGAAGGTATAGTAAATCCGCCGCGGCTCCTGAACGGACACGACATAATGTCTCTGCTCGATACTCCCGCCGGCCCCCAAGTCGGCCGCCTGCTCGAGGCGCTCCGCGAGGCGCAGGCCGTCGGCGAAGTCCACTCCCGTGACGAGGCGCTTGCCTACGTGCGTGCGCTGGCGAAGGAAGGTCCCGGAGCTCCATGAACGCCGCCGAGATCGGCTTTCTCGCAATCGTCGGCATCGTCATCGCCTTCTACCTGATCGTGCTCCGCCCGCAGCAGCAGGAGCAGAGCCGCCAGCAGAAGGACATCAAGGACCTGCAGGTCGGCGACGAGGTCCTCACCACCTCCGGCTTCCTCGGCACGGTCAAAGAGGTCCACATCCCCGAGTCCGGCCCCGTCCAGCTCGTCATCGACTTCGGCAACGGCGTCGTGATGAGCGCCCTGACGACCGCCGTCGCGCAGCGCGTCGCCGCTGGCCAGACGGTATACTCGCGCAAGCTCGAAGAGGCGGAGGGACGGGGCAACTGATGCGCAGGTGGTGGAACCGGCTGACCGTCGTCCTGATCTTCATCGTTGCCGGCTTCTCCTTCTACGCCGTCTGGCCCGACGAACCCGACCGCTACCTCCCCGACGCCATCCCCTGGCCGTCCGGGCGCGGCCTGCCCGGCACCATCGGCCCCCTCAAGCTCCCCTGCCACTCGACCGACAAGACCTCCACCAACCCGGCTGCGGACTGCGCCGGCATGACCCTCGGACTCGACCTGCAGGGCGGCTCCCGCACCGTGCTCCAGGCCGATGTCGCCGGCAAGCAGATCTCCCAGGAGGACGTCAACAACGGCCTCGACGCCGCCAAGCAGATCGTCGAAAATCGCGTCAACCCGTTCGGCGTCTCGGAGTCCACCGTCGTCCGCTCCGGCTCGGATCGCCTGATCGTCGAGCTTCCAGGCGTCAGCGCCGCCACCGCGCGCGACATCACCCGCCCCGCCATCCTCATGTTCTGCGAGGGCGTGCAGCAGGGCGGACAGGGCAGCGGCGGCGGCGCCAACACACCGCTCGCCACCGTGCCCGACGGCTCGAAGGTCATCTACAAGAAGGGCACCTGCGAGCCCGACATCGACGCCAACGGCGTCGCCATCGACAACGGCGACGGTCTCTCGACGCGCGTCGCGCCGGTCTACCTCCCCTTCGGCGGCGGCGCCACCAGCGACAACATCGTCTGGACGCCCGCGCAGGGCGACTTCAACGGCGCCCCCACGACGATGACCGGGAGCTTCCTGCAGGCGAACGCCAAGGTGCAGTTCACCGCCCTCGGCGCGCCGGAGCTCACCTTCAACATGACGAAGGACGGGACGAAGATCTTCGGCTCGCTCTCCCAGCGCCTCATCGGCCTGCCGCTCGCCACCTTCCTCGACGGCGAGCCCATCCGCGGCACCGATGGCAACGTCATCGCTCCTCGCATCAACTCCCAGATCACCGACAGCGGCGTCACCACCGGCCTCTCGCTCGACGACGCGAAGCGGCTCCGCACGTTCCTCAACAACGGCGCCTTCCCCATCCCCCTCAAGGTCATCCAGCAGCAGGACGTTGACGCCACCCTGGGCGACGAGGCCGTGCTTCACTCCGTGCAGGCCGGCCTCGTGGCGATGCTGCTGATCATGGCCTTCATGATCGTCTACTACCGCCTGCCCGGCCTCATCGCGAGCCTCGCGCTCGTCATCTACACCGCCGTCATCCTCGCCATCTTCAAGATCGGCATCCCCGGCTCCGGCCCCGTCACCCTCACCCTCGCCGGCATCGCCGCGTTCGTCCTCTCCGTCGGCATGGCCGTCGACGCCAACATCCTCATCTTCGAGCGCACCAAGGAGGAGCTGCGCAACGGCCGCAGCCTCATCCCCTCCGTCGAGGCCGGCTTCGACCGCGCCTGGTCCTCGATCCGCGACAGCAACGTCTCGACGCTGATCACCTGCGCCATCCTCTACTGGATGGGCAACGCCTTCGCGTCGAGCCTGATCAAGGGGTTCGCCGTCACCCTCGCCATCGGCGTCATCATCAGCCTCTTCTCGGCGATCACCGTCACGCGCTCGTTCCTCCGCCTCGCGATCGGCACGCCCCTCGCGCGCCCGCTCTGGCTCTGGACCGACGACCGGCCCGATGCCGAGACCCCCATGTCGACGCGCGGCGTCCCCGGCGTTGTAGAAGGCGCCGAGAATGCTTGATCTGGTAGCGAAGCGGAACTGGTTCTATCTCTTCTCGTTCCTGCTCGTCATCCCCGGCGTCATCTCGCTCATGGTCCCGCCGCGCCTCAGGCCGGGCATCGAGTTCACCAGCGGCACGACGTTCTCGTTCCGCTACGCCGAGCCCGCGACGACGAGCCAGGTCAAGGACATCATCTCCGGCCTCGGCCACTCCGAGGCCCGCGTCCAGCGCACCGGCGAGAACCAGTTCCTCATCCAGACCAACGAGATCGAAGGCTCGACGACCACGCCCCCCACCGGCCCCGCCCTCCCCTCCGAGCGTGAGAGCATCGAGCTCGCCCTCAGCAAGGACTTCGGCGGCTTCCTCGACACCCAGGGCAACCCGACGACGCAGTTCACGGAGTTCTCCTCCGTCTCCGCCGCCGTCTCGAAGCAGATCGGCCGCAACGCCGCCATCGCCGTGATCCTCGCGTCCGTCGCGATCACCATGTACATCACCTGGTCGTTCCGCAACGTGCCCAACTCGCTCCGCTACGGGGTCTCCGCGATCGTCGCGCTGCTCCACGACGTGCTGCTCGTCGTCGGCGTCTTCTCCATCCTCGGCAAGGTCTTCGATGTCGAGGTGAATACGTTCTTCATCACCGGCTTGCTCACCGTCGTCGGCTTCAGCGTGCACGACTCCATCGTCGTCTTCGACCGCATCCGCGAGAATGTCGCGCGCGGCTACATCCGCAGCTTCCCCGAGGCGGTGAACCACAGCCTGCTCCAGACCATGGGCCGTTCGTTCAACACGTCGCTGACGCTGATCTTCTCGATCCTCGCGCTGCTCCTGCTCGGCGGCGGCAGCATCCGCGACTTCCTGCTCGTGCTGCTGGTCGGCGTGTCCACCGGCACCTACAGCTCCGTGTTCATCGCCAGTATGTTCCTGGTGACGTGGCAGCAGGGCGACATCCCGAAGCTCTGGCGCCGCCTCACCGGCCGCCCCGCCGCCCCCCGCCCCGTCGAGGTGCCGGCCGACTAACGCCGATTCGAGAGGTCGACCTCCGGTTGGTGACGGCACTCCGGCCGCGCCCGCGCACGCGCGCGAAGCGCGCCGGAGTTCGCGTGACTCCCGCGGTGTTTGCCCTGAGCATCGTTGAGTCCACGAGGGTTGGTCACAACTTGGTCACCGTTCGGGCTAGGCGCAATGCCGGTCGGTCCTCCGTTAACCCTTTCGAGCCATCATCGCCCTCCACTAAAGGCGCGAGCATGACCCACTCGTTGCCCTCGTGAGCGTCGAATTCTTCAGAACCTCGTCGACGTCGTGGTCAAGTGTGCGTCTCGGAACTCAACCACGCGAGAGCGGGCAAAATGCGCTGGTCCGTAGCAGGGTCCTTTGATAGCGCGAGGCTCTCCTCGCCCGTGCGCCACTTCCAGGCCTTCAGTTGGTGCGGCGTTGAGACGGCGATCGACTCGCCGTCTGGACTCCAAGCAAATGCCGCATCGAACTGCGTGGGCGTGTCGAGAGGTAGTTCCTCTACGAGTTGAGCGTTCTCGTAAACGTCCAACGATGTTTGTCCGTTTCGACTCGAAACTGCCGCCAACAGCGTGACAGACTTTGGAGAGAACGCCGATTGTTGTGTCCTCAACGGTAGGTCGACGACATTAATGCCGCTGTTTTCTAGATCGACATATACGATCCCTACCTCGTCGGCAAACACTGCGACGCGGCGCCCGTCGTTCGACCAACTAATTGCCGCGTATCCGGTAATGTTGGTGGGCAGATCAATCGGGCGCACGCTATCCTCATAGGAAATGTATAGCGCTAGCCCGTTGCCTGAAGTTGGTCCTGAGCCGCGCGGCGCAATGAACGCCAGGCGGCCATCGTTGCTCCACGCGATGTCTGGACATGAAGTAATTGCGTGCAAGTCATATATAATCGTCACGGCATGTGGATCGTTAACATTGGATCGTACGAGTCGTCCGCGAGCGTCGCAGTACGCGAAGAGTCCGTTGCCGCTGAGTCGCGGCCCACGGCCTGTCCCTACCTCAGTCACGTGGGGCGATGACGCATCGACGAGGAGAAGCCTCGGAGGATCGAGGCTGTAGTCCGCCACCAGAAGCTGCCCCGGCGCCGGTGTAACGGACGGGAAGTCGTTGGAGCTTATGTTGTCTCGGATTACCTGGTTGGAGTTCTCGCCAACCGCGAGTAGGTTTAGAGTCCCTCGATCGCGAACAGAGTTCGGACCAGTCAAATATGCGATAAAACCGGCGTGGACAGCATTGAGATTCTGATGGGTGTCTGTGCCGCAAGCCGCAAGCGGTGCGAGCGCGATCGCGGCCAATAGCATGTAGATCACTCGTCCAGATGGGCGATGCACCAGCACCTTTGCCACCAATCGTGAACTGAGCACTTAGGTTCTACCCCCCGCGCAACACGCGCCCGTCGCCCACGCGACGCGTCACCCGCAGCCGGTCGAGTTGCTCCAGCACCGCCTGCGCCCGCTTGCGGCTCACCCCCAGCAGGTCGCGCGCCTCCGCCAGCGTGATCGCCCCCTCGCGCGCGATCCGCGCGCACACCGCGTCCCGCATCGCGCCGAACGCCGCCGCCTCGAACACGATGCCGTCGTCGGCGTCCACCACCGCGCCGCTCTCGACCATGTACGCCAGCAGCTCCGCCGCCGGCGGCGCGGTCCGCCCGCCGTCGCCGTCGCGACGAAGCGCGTCGAGATACGCATCCATCGCCTCACGCTGTCCGCCGCTCGGCGCCGGTGCGAACCCCCGCATCTTCGCGATGCCCCCGCCCGTCTCCACGTCCCCCCACGACGCCGCCACCGCCGCGAAGACATCCGCCTCCAGCCGCAGCTCCCGCCGCAGCTGCTCCTGCGGGATCCCCGCCCGCAACGGATGCTCCGCGTGGTACGCGCGCAGCACCGCCCGCGCGTGCTCGCCGGTCGCCGCCGCATGCGCCGTCGTCGCCACCCACGCTCCGCCTCCCGCCTCCACGCTGAGCGCAGCGCCCGATGCGACCAGCTCGCCCAACGCGCGCTTCGCCTCCGTCGCCGGCAGCGCCAGCGCCGCCGCGATCGCTCCCGCCTCCACCCAGCCGCGCACCGCCACGAGCGCCATCACTCTCTCTTCCGGCGACGACGACGTCATGCGCTCGAGCGCCGCCACCACGCTCGCGTCGCGACGCCGGTGCCGCTTCGGCGCCACGTCCCCGATGACGCCGCCCGCCACCGTGTCGTCGGACGTCCGCAGCACGAAGCGGTCCCCACGCAGCGCCGCCACCGGGGTCGCGAGCTTGATCTGCGCCCAGCCGCTCTCGCCCGCCCGCAGCTCGTCCGAATCGAGCAGCCGCAGCTGCGCATTCGCCTCGTCCGAGAAGCAATGGAACGTCACCGGCATGTTGTGCCGCAGCGGACGCGCCAGCCCCGCGACCGCCCGCACGCGCGCGTCGAGCACGTCTGTCGCCCGCAGCGCACCCGGCGCCGCCAGCACGATGCCCCGCCGCAGGTCGCCCTTCTCGATGCCGCTCACGTTCACCGCCGTCCGCGTCCCCGGCCCCGCGTGCTCCACCGCCGTCGCGTGCGACTGCACGCCCCGGACGCGCCCGCGCAGCCCGCCCGGCACCGCCTCGATCTCGTCGCCGGCCGCCAGCTCCCCGTCGATCAGCGTGCCCGTCACCACCGTGCCGAATCCCGCGATCGTGAACACGCGGTCCACCGGCAGGCGCGGCCTCCCGTAGTCGCGCTTCGGCGGCAGCCCGTCGAGCGCCTCCCCCAGCGCCGCCGTCAGCGCGTCGAGCCCCTCCCCCGTCGTCGCCGAGCACGCCACCACCGGCGATCCCGCCAGCGTCGTGCCCGCGAGCGTCTCCCCGATCTCCGCCGCGACGAGCGCCGCCCACGCGTCGTCGACCAGGTCGCGCTTCGTCAGCGCGACCACGCCGCGCGCCACGCCCAGTAGGTCCAGGATCGCCAGGTGCTCGCGCGTCTGCGGCATCACGCCGTCGTCCGCCGCCACCGCCAGCAGCGCCACGTCCACGCCGCCCGCGCCCGCCAGCATGTTCTTGATGAACCGCTCGTGCCCCGGCACGTCCACGATGCTCACCGTGCGCCCGTCCGGCAGCGTCAGCCACGCGAACCCCAGGTCGATCGTCATCCCGCGCGCCTTCTCCTCGCGCAGCCGGTCCGGGTCGATGCCCGTCAGCGCCTGCACGAGCAGCGACTTCCCGTGGTCCACGTGCCCCGCCGTGCCGATGACGTACATGCGCCTGCGCCCCGCTGACGTGCTGATCCCGCCGTCGATTGAGTGTACAGTCACGGCGATGACGCCCGACGCACACCCCCACGCCGCGCCTCGCCCATGACATCCGGCGTCGCCTTCGTCTACGACCCGCTCTTCCTCGAGCACGACACCGGCGAGCACCCCGAGAACCCCGCCCGCATGATCGCCACCCTGGCGCTGCTCGAAGAGGCGGGCCTGCTCGCGCGCCGCCACCGCGTCGCCGCGCGCGACGCCACCCCCGACGAGCTCGCGCTCGCCCACGACCCGCGCTACGTCGCCGCCGTCCGCCGCGTCGCGGCCGATGGGGGCGGCTGGGTCGACCCCGATACGCTGATCACGCCCCGCTCGTACGACGTGGCCGCACGTGTCGTCGGCGGCACCCTCGCCGCGCTCGATGCGATCGTGGCCGGCGAGGCCGCTTCAGCCTTCTGCCTCGTCCGCCCCCCCGGCCACCACGCCACCCCCGCCCAGGCGATGGGCTTCTGCATCTTCAACCACGTCGCCGTCGCCGCCCGCTACGCCCGCGTCCACCACAACGTCGCGCGCGTCGCCATCGTCGACTTCGACGTCCATCACGGCAATGGCACGCAGGACGTCTTCTACGCCGATCCCTCCGTGCTCTACGTCTCGACGCACGAGTACCCGTTCTATCCCGGCACCGGCGCCGCCGAGGAGACCGGCGCCGGCGATGGCCGCGGCTGCAACATCAACATCCCCATGCCCCATCGCTCGGGCGACGCGCAGTACGCGCGCGCGTTCGAGCAGGTCGTCGTGCCCGCCGTCCGTCGCTTCCGCCCGGACCTGATCCTCGTCTCCGCCGGCTACGACGCGCACTTCGCCGACACGATGGCCTACCAGCAGCTGAGCGTCGACGGCTACGGCGCGCTCGTGTCGATGGTCAACGCCCTCGCGGCGGAACTCTGCGGCGGCCGCGTGCTCTACGCGCTCGAGGGCGGCTACGACCTCACCGCCCTGCCCTGGTGCGTCCGCCGCACCATCGAGCTCCTCCTCGGCGATGCCCCCACCCCCGACCCCCTCGGCGCCGTCGCCACCCCCGACCCCCCGGCCCTCGCCGCGATGCTCGCCCACGTCCAGCGCCTCCACGCCCTCGACTGACGCGCGATCCCGAGTGAGCATCTGACCGGCCGCGTGCGTCGCCAAGATCACCAGCTGCCGCCCACGCGCGCACCCCTCCGCACCACGAAGGCCGCCGCCCCCTACTCGCCCCACCGGCGCGAGTGATACGAGACCCCCGCACGATCGCGAAGCGGCGCATAATCACGAAAACTGTGAGAACCATCAGAGTGAGGGAGCAAACTGTGACACACTGACTTGTCAAGTTCAGACCACGTGGTCTCAAGGATTGTCAAGACGTCTAGGTCAACGCTTGACACGAGTAGACCATCTGCCGAGCATTAGGGCATGACAACGCCTACCCGTACGCGCGACTCAAAGGAGCTTCTAGAAACTCTAGAGCACCTGCTGGAATCATTTCGTGACTCAATGAAGGAGTCACTAGACGCCCTCCGGCTTGCAGTCGCGCGGGCGCTCGCGCCTGCTACGCCCAAGGACGCGCGGCCGCTGTGGGAACAGCGCCAGGCATTGATCGATTCAGGGGATACAATGACCCCTGAGCGTCGCGAGGAGCTACACAAGAGAACAGTGGCACAGCCGGGCTTAGAGGAGCGACTGCGCGAGGGGGATGCGCTATTCGCGCAATGGAAGGCGCTTCTAGCAAGTGACGTATCTAGTCCTCGAACATCCTCAGGTCTCAATAACGATTAATGGCTTCAGTCTGAAGGTTCAGCGCGACTATGTCACAATCAAGAACATCCTCACTGCCACACCGCGACTAAACCCGATGTTTTCGGCGATCAGGGAATACGCCCTCCCGTCAGGTTTGCGATACTACGAGTACGCCGACAACATCCTTCCAGCAGTTCTGCAGTACCGCGTGTTCGACGCGGACAACAGCTGGCAACGCGGACTCGTTTGGATCGCCGGTGCCATGCCCTACTAGCGAAGATCAAGGCGCCACCACTGGCTTGACTTCCTCCTCATGCCTCCATATGATTCGGATCGTAAACTGCGTTGATCCAAATCAGGAGACCCCGCCATGGCATCGTCTAACGAAGCGACAGCTAAGGTTCCACCGACCGTCGATGGCAAGCCCATCGAATTGAAGGCTCCGCAGGCGTCCGGGCGAAGGCCTACGCAGCTACTTCCGACGACTCGCATTGCCGCCGCAAAGCAGATTGATTCCCTGCGTGCATTCGAGGCTGCCACGGGGACCAAGAGAACGCCCGTGGGCCTTGCTGAGGTTGGGAAGATCGCGGGCATGGCAGCCAATACGATTTCTCTGGAAACGCCGTTCTTCACGTCGATTGGATTACTTACGAAGGATGGTCAGAAGTTCCTTCCGGCCCCGGCTGTACATGACTACGTAGTGGCGTACGAATGGACAGCGGACACCGCAGCGCATCGCCTCGCCTCTGTGTTTCGAGACACTTGGTTCTGGAGGGAGCTTGAAGCACAGCTACAGTTCAAACAACGGATGCGCGAGTCCGAGGTTGAGTCGCTGCTCGCACAGGCAGCCGAGGCCAGTCAGGACTACCGCCAGAACATCCAGTGGATCGTGTCATTTCTGGATACGGTCGGGCTGATCACTCGTGATTCAGGACTCGTGCGTTTCGGTCCGAGCTACGCAGGAGGGGCTGATTCGGCTCCGCAGCAACAGGCGGCAGATGCTAGCGCGGAGACTCCAGGGAGTGCGCCTTCATCTAACCATGCGTCGTCTCGTGGTGGGAACGCGCCAGCGGGCCTCTTGACGACGTTCACGCAGCAGCCGGAGGGTGCGCTGACGTTCCACATTTCGGTGCGTGTTGAGATGAGTGAGATGAAGGAGTGGCGACCAGATCGAATCGCCGCACTATTTGCCGGTGTCGCGCAGGTTCTCGCAGCGAAGGCTGATGTTGAGCGCGATGCGGCTGTGTGAAAACACTCACCCCTCCGAATGGAGGGGCGGTGTATGCGCGGTGGCAGGGATAGCCGAGCCTCATGAACTTAGGGGGTTCCCTGTCACCCCGCAGAGGTCTCAGTCCGTTGCAGACTGAGGAGACGCGTCGCACGGCGTGGGTGCTGAGGTTCTGGCTCAGACGCCCTCGCCACCAGATACGACACGGGGGAGCGCCTGCGGGCGCTCTCGCCGTTTATACTCTAACCGATGGGGTAGAGACAATGTGCCAAACCCGTAGATCGCGGGCCGCCGCTAGACTCTCCGCATGACCGTCCGTACCCGCTACGCGCCGAGCCCCACCGGCGTCCCCCACATCGGCAACATCCGCACGGCCGTCTTCGACTACCTGCTCGCCCGCCACGCCGGCGGCCAGTTCCTCGTCCGCATCGAGGACACCGACCGCAATCGCCTCGATCCCCAAAGCGTCGACGGCATCCTCGAGAGCCTCCGCTGGCTCGGCCTCGACTGGGACGAGGGCCCCGACATCGGCGGCCCCTACGGCCCCTACGTCCAGTCCGAGCGCGTCGACCTCTACGCCGCCGCCGCCCGCCGCCTCATCGGCCAGGGCGACGCCTACGAGTGCTGGTGCTCATCGCAGCGCCTCGACGCCGTCCGCGCCGAACAGGCGCGCAACAAGCTCCCGCCGAAGTACGACCGCCGCTGCCGCGACGCGCGCGGCCAGGCCGAATCGCGCCACGAGGCCGAGGCCGAAGGCCGCGGCTGCGTCGTGCGTTTCCGCACCCCGCTCGACGGCGCCATCACCCTCCACGACGCCGTCCACGGCGACACCACCTTCGACCTCGCCACCATCGACGACTTCGTCATGCTCAAGTCCGATGGCTTCCCCACCTACCACCTCGCCTACATCGTCGACGACGAGGCCATGCGCATCACCCACGTCCTCCGCGGCGACGAATGGATCTCCTCCGCGCCGCGCCACCTCCTCATCTACGCCGCCCTCGGCTACGACGTCCCCGTCATCGCCCACCTCCCGCTCGTCCTCGGCCCCGATGGCGCCAAGCTCGCCAAGCGCCACGGCGCCACCAGCGCCTTCGAGTACCGCGACCAGGGCTACCTGCCCGATGCCGTGTTCAACTTGCTCGGCCTCCTCGGCTGGTCGCTCGACGACCACACCGAGATCATCTCGCGCGAGCAGTTCATCGAGCACTTCGACATCGCCCGCGTCGTCCGCAACCCCGCCGTCTTCAACGTCGAGAAGCTCACCTGGATGAACGGCGTCTACATCCGCGAGATGCCCGAAGAGCGCCTCGCCGCCATCGTCGCCGACTGGCTCGAGCGTGGCCTGCCCGCATCCGTGCCGCGCCCGCTCGACCGCGATCTCGTGCGCCGCATCGTCCCGCTGATCCGCGAGCGCATCAAGCTCATGTCGGAGGCCGTCGACTACTGCGACTTCTTCTTCCTCGACGACGTCCACTACGCGCGCGATGAGCTGCTCGGCAAGGCGTTCCGCGACCGCGCCGACGCCGCCCGCACCGCGCTCGAGCGCAGCATCGACGCGCTCACCCCCGTCGCGTCCTGGGCGCACGCCGATCTCGAGGCCGCGATGCGCGCCCTCGCCGAGGATCTCGCCGTGAAGGCCGGCGATCTCTTCTCGCTCGTCCGCGTCGCCGTCACCGGCCGCCGCATCACCCCGCCCCTCTTCGAGAGCATGGAGATCCTCGGCCGCGACCGCTCGCTCGCGCGCCTGCGCGCCGCCGCCGCCCGCCCCGATCTGGCTTCGATCTGAGGGAGTCGCCGCGTTGTCGGCGTTCTCGCACCCATGCTAAACTTGGGAGCGTTTTGGGGATTCGTCTAATGGTAGGACAGCGGATTCTGGATCCGTATGTGGGGGTTCGAATCCTCCATCCCCAGCCATCGGCGCATTCGTCTAGCGGCCCAGGACACCGCCCTCTCAAGGCGGAGATCGCGGGTTCGAATCCCGCATGCGCTACCAGCACCCACCAGGCCCGGGCCCACCCCCCCGGGCCTCTTCACGACAACGATCTACCCATCGCCGTCACCTATCAGCGCGGCCACAACCGCCGACCACCGAGAACCGAAAACCGAACACCGACAACCGACACCCGCGGCGTCTTCGAGAAGGGCTTCACGAGCGGCGGCGCGACCACCGGCACCACGAAGTACTACAGCGCCTTCGGCCGCTCGATCGCGGTGCGAAACGCCAGCGGGCTCTCGTACCTGCTCGCGGACCATCTCGGCAGCACCGTCGGCACGATCGACGCAGCGACGGGCGCCGTCACGACGCAGAAGTACTGGCCGTACGGCGCGACGCGGTCCGGCGGCGTCACGCAGACCGACAAGCTCTACACCGGCCAACAGCAGGAGCCCGGCGACGCCGCACTTGGCCTGTACAACTACAAGGCGCGGTTCTACGCAACGAGCACTGGCGCGTTCACGAGCGCGGATAGCATCTCTGGGTCTAGACCAGCGTCGCAATCGCTTAACCGATACGCGTACGCACGGTCGAATCCTCAGGTTTACGTCGACCCGTCTGGGCACTGCGTTATCTTCTTCGATAAGGATTTGCGCAATGAGTGTTCCTTCGCAACGGTCAAAAGGTTTCTCCACTGTGGGTTGGAGGGAGACTGTCAGGATTTGACCAAGTCTGGTATCTCCTTCGCAACCGCGCAATTCTTTTCACGCTGGGCATTACAGGTTACGAGCGCGGCCTATGCGTTGGCGTTAGGAACGTCTGGCAAGAATGACAGAACCAGTGATGCGACCTTGATCTGGGTTGCCCGACAAATCGTCGATCAGGAGCGCCGGCGCATGATGCAGTCGACCGTCGGCCGGTAACCGCGAGCCGTAAACGCGAATCAGATACCGACAGCGACGGAGTAGTCGATGGATACGAATGCGTCCGTGGAAGTGCTCCTGGGTCCAGTTTCCTGATCCGTTCGGCATGCAAGTCTTCTGGCGGGGCTCGGCGACGCGAAGTTTGCCAGGAAGCGATTCACAGAGAGCGGATCGGCCACGCTCGGCCCGAACGGTGACCAAGTTCTGACCAACCTGCGTGGACTCAACGGTTCTCAACGCAACGCCAGGGGTCTCAAACGAACTCCCGGGACGCTCCCGAGCGTGCGCAGACGTGGCCGGAGCGCCCTCTCAAGGCGGAGATCGCGGGTTCGAATCCCGCATGCGCTACCAGCACCCACCAGGCCCGGCCTCACCCCCGGGGCTCTTCGCACGTGGCGATGAGCCATCAGCATGGACGCGACCACCGACAACCGAGAACCGAACACCGAGAACCGACAAGGCGGAGATCGCGGGTTCGAATCCCGCATGCGCCACCAGCACCCACCAGGCCCGGGCACACCCCCCCGGGCCTCTTCCCACCTGGCGATGAGCCACAGCCTGTGACGCGACCATCGCCCACGGACCACCGAGAACCGAACACCGACAACCGAACACCGCTAGATGTGGCACGTCGAGAGGCCGCGCTTCTCGAGGTACTGCTGGTGGTACTCCTCCGCGGCGTAGAACTCGCCCGCCGGCGTGATCTCCGTCACGATGGGACGCCGGTGGCGGCCGCTCGCGTCGCGCGCGGACTTCGACGCCTTCGCCGCGGCCTCCTGCTCCGGCGTATGGAAGAAGATCGCCGACCGGTACTGGTCGCCGATGTCCGGGCCCTGGCGGTTGAGCTGCGTCGGGTCGTGGTTCTCCCAGAAGACATCGAGCAGCGTCCCGTACGAGACGCGCCCGGGGTCGTACTCCACCTCCACGACCTCCGCGTGGCCCGTGTCGCGATAGCAGACGTCCTCGTACGAGGGGTCCCGCGTGCGGCCGCCCATGAAGCCCGCGGCGGTCGCCTGCACGCCCTTGATCTGCCGGAACGCCGCCTCCACGCCCCAGAAGCAGCCGGCGCCGAACGTGGCCTTCTCGGTGCCGCCGGCGTCACGATCAGTCATGCACCCAGTGTAGCAGCGCGAGAAGTACAATCGAACCGAGCACCGAGCACCGACCACCGACCACCGACCATGAACTACCTGATCGAGCTGCAGAGCGAGACCGACATCACCGGCGTCGACACGCACGCGCTGGAGCGCGTCGCGGCGCGCGCGCTCGAGGCGGAGCGCGTGCCGGCGCCGGCCGAGCTGAGCATCGTCCTGGCGGACGATCCGGTCGTGCAGGAGCTGAACCGCACCTACCGCGCGACGGACGCACCGACCGACGTGCTCTCGTTCGGCCAGCAAGACGGCGAGGCGTTCGCCCGGCCGCAGGGCGCGCCGCCGCACCTCGGCGACGTCGTGATCAGCGTCGACACGGCGAAGCAGCAGGCGGCCACGTACGGCGTCGCGCTGCAGGACGAACTGGCGCACCTCCTCGTGCACGGCGTGCTCCACCTCCTCGGCTACGACCACGAGACGCCCGAAGACGCCGCCGCCATGCGGCTGCAGGAGGAGGCGGTGCTCGGGGCGGTGGCGCGGCACGGGTGAGGGCGCGCTTCGCGCGAGGAACAAAGCAACAAGGAGCAAGGAACAAACAAGCGGGCGATTGACGCCCGTCTCACGTCTTGCTCTTTGTTCTATCTCCGTTTGTTCTCGCGGAGCGCCAGCTACGCGAAAGCAGCAAGGAGCAAAAGAACAAACAGGCCGGCGATTGAGGCCGGTCCTCACCTCTTGCTCTTTGCTCTCTGTCCGTTTGTTCTCGCGGAGCGCCAGCAACGCGAAAGCAGCAAGGAGCAAAGAACAAACAGGCCGGCGATTGAGGCCGGTCCTCACCTCTTGCTCTTTGTTCTCTGTCCGTTTGTTCTCGCGGAGCGCCAGCAACGCGAAAGCAGCAAGGAGCAAAAGAACAAACAGGCCGGCGATTGAGGCCGGTCCTCACCTCTTGCTCTTTGCTCTCTGTCCGTTTGTTCTCGCGGAGCGCCAGCAACGCGAAAGCAGCAAGGAGCAAAAGAACAAACAGGCCGGCGATTGAGGCCGGTCCTCACCCCTTGCTCTTTGTTCTCTGTCCGTTTGTTCTCGCGGAGCGCCAGCAACGCGAAAGCAGCAAGGAGCAAAGAACAAACAGGCCGGCGATTGAGGCCGGTCCTCACGGCTTGCTCTTTGTTCTCTGTCCGTTTGTTCTCGCGGAGCGCCAGGTACGCGAAAGCAGTAAGGAGCCAGGAACAAACCGGCGGGCTCACGGCTTGCTCCTTGTTCTGGAGCGCCAGCTACGCGAAAGCAACAAGCAGCAACGAACAGCAGGCGCGCTCACGGCTTGCTCTTTGTTCTCTGTCCGTTTGTTCTCGCGGAGCGCCAGCTACGCGAACACGTTGACCGCGCGCTGCGCGGCGTCGATCAGCGGGATCGGGTACACCCCGAACGTGAACACGCCCGCCGCCGCGAGCACCAGGATGCCCTGCGTCAGCACCGGCGACGACACGGCCGGGCGGTCTTCCGCCTCGCCGAGGTACATCTGGCGCGCGACGCCCAGGTAGTAGAACGCCGACACGGCGGTGTTCAGCACCGCAATCACGACGAGCCACACAAGGTCCGCCTGCACCGCTGCGTTGAAGATGTAGATCTTCGCGATGAAGCCCGCCGTCGGCGGCAGGCCCGTCAGCGACAGCAGGCAGAACAGCAGCACCGCCGCCGGTATCGGCGCGCGCCGCCCCATGCCGGCGTAGTCCTCGATCTCGTCGCTGTCCGTCCGGTTCGAGATCGCCATCACCGCGAAGAACGCCCCGAGATTCGTGAACGCGTACGTCGCCAGGAAGAACACGACGCCGCTCGCGCCGAGCTGCGTGCCGCCGTCCGACGTCGCCGAGATCGCGGCGAGGCCGACGAGGAAGTTGCCGGCCTGGGCGATCGAGCTGTAGCCGAGCAGGCGCCGGATGTTCGTCTGGCGCAGCGCCATCACGTTGCCGACGGTCATCGTGATCGCGGCGAGCACGGCGAAGAGGATCTTCCAGTCGTCCCCGACGAACGTCTTCGGGCCGAAGCCCTCGTAGAAGATCCGCAGCACGACGGCGAACGCCGCCGCCTTGCTGCCGACCGAAAGAAACGCCGCGACGGGCGTCGGCGCGCCCTGGTACACGTCGGGGATCCACATCTGGAACGGGACGATCGCCATCTTGAAGCCGAAGCCGGCGGCGAGGAACACCATGCTCACGATCAGCGCCGAGCGGATGCCGCTGTCGCCCGAGGCGATCGTGCTGGCGATGCTCGGCGAGCCGTCGGTCGAGATGAGGTGCGTCGTGCCCGACAGCCCGAACAGGAACGCCATGCCGTAAAGGATGACGGCCGATGCGACGGCGCCGAGCAGCAGGTACTTGAGCGCCGCCTCGGCCCCCTTGTCGTCGCGCATGAAGCCGGCCAGGATGAACTGCGTGATGCTCGTGAGCTCCAGCGAGACAAAGATCGTGACGAGATCGCGCGCGCCGGCCAGCAGCATCATGCCGGAAGTCGCGATCAGCAGCAG
>Ga0334722_10001540_pt1 | contig 28555 bp, 30 predicted proteins | sample C3_bottom_MG_FD_207210 | JGI IMG/M metagenome (GOLD analysis project Ga0334722, IMG submission 207210) | Sediment microbial communities from Yellowstone Lake, YNP, Wyoming, USA - C3_bottom | ecosystem: Environmental > Aquatic > Freshwater > Lake > Sediment | place: USA: Wyoming | collected... | reverse complement strand
CTCCTCCTTAATTAGAACACCCTCTCCTTTTTCAATTCCAAGCAGAATCAAATCGAGTGTTTTCTTATCCAAACGACTCTTTGCCGCCAAGTCCTTTAGTCCGGAAACAAGCACTTCATTTTCAAAGTCCCTGTATCGTGAACCCAAAACTGTCCTGAGGAGCGTCATAGACGATATGGCGCGCTAAGGGTATATAAATTTAACCACTTTAGAGGGGCTATTTTTAGCCAATCGTCACCGGTTTTCCATTTTCAATCATTCGAACCGAAGCAGGACTTGATACAATTCCTTCATCATTTACGCTCAAAGAACCTAACGCACCCGGATACTCCTTTAATTCTTCCATTGCCTTTGCGACCTCTTCGGGTGCGGGTTTTTGATTAGAATCTTTTCCCGCACGTTCATATCCTGCTGCAATCAAATGAACCGCATCGTACAGGTTCGGACCGCCCATTGCAGGCCCTTTGCCAAACTGCGCCTCATACTCTCTTGCAAACTCATTTGACGGCTGCGCGCCGTTCGTGAACCATTCACCCTCAAACAATTCAGGATGCGCGCTTAACTCATATGCTCCGGATGAGGTAATTGGCCGAGTAATACCTGCTTCCTTCATCTGCTTGTAGAGCACTTCAACCTGCGGAGAAAACGCGAAAATCAAATACGCATCCGGATGCGACTCCTTTGCACGCAAAATAATCGTCTTAAAATCTTTCTCTTCCGCACTGAAACGTTCGGCATCGTTAAGCGTTATATTTGCATTCGCCAAATCCGCCTTCAACGGGTCAAAAAATACCTGCCATCCCTCATTATCGACTGCAATAATTGCAACTGAATGATACGCTCTTCTTTGCGCCTCACTCACCCACGCCTTTGCCTCTTCTTTTGGCGGAGTAAAATGCACAAAATTAAGCGGACCCTTTGCAAGCCCCTGATCAGAACCAATGCCCACATGAATCACTCTATTTTGCTGCGCAATTGCACTTATCACGTTACCCATCCCTGAGGTAATACTGACTAACGCATCAACCCCGTCAACACTGATTAACTTATTTGTCGCAGTCGCTGCAAGAGTCTTATCTAACTTATCATCCTCAACGATAAGCGTGTAATTATATTTTGTATCCGTGCTTTGCACATCAGCAAGCGCAAGCTCCAAACTATTCCTTGCGCTCTCCCCTAAAAAAGAACTATCGCCTGACATTGGCAACACTGCCCCTATCGTTACCACTTGCTTTTGCAACGGTTCAGCATTTTGTCCTGAACATCCGAACAGCATTAAAATGATAATCACTGATACGATTGATTTTTTCATGTTGCCACCTTTCCCACTATTTAGCCCTTTAAACCACACTGCCTATTTTAAACTTTGGTGTAAAAAATATGACAACAAACCTAGCATTTAAGAATACAGGTCTCTTTATGCGCCTCTATGGACCCTATCCCTATCCTTTGGCAACTTGGCCTCTCCAAACAAGAAGCAGCAGTGTACCTTGCCGCCCTCAAACTTGGCCTCTCCAAAGCAAGCGACATCGCCCACAAAGCAACAATAAAACGCGAAGCCGCCTACTACATCCTTGGAACCCTGCAAGAAAAAGGGTTTGTCAGCGAAGTCATCAAAAGCGGCATCAAACACTACAGCGCACTTTCACCCCAATTACTCCCTGACCTCATTTCCGAACAAACTTTGCGCAAAATCAACCTTGTCAAAGAAGCACTTCCCGAACTTGAAACCCTCTCAAAAACCACCCTTTCCCGCCCGAAAATCGAATACTACGAAGGAATCGACAGCTACCAGGCCGTTGCAAGCAAATTCTTTGACAAACCCAACCAACACATCGTTGGCTACGTCCCGGAAAGCCTGCCCAAATTCTTCCTCACCTTTAGCTCCAAATTCCAAGAAGTTCGGCAAAAGAAAAAAATAACCCTCCACATCATCACCCCCAAAACACCATTTTTCGAAAACTTTCGCAGCAAAGACAAACAATCACTTCGAACGATTCGCTTCAACGACACCATCATGAAAGGACTTGACGTTGGCTACTACATCACCCCCGAAGGAATCGCACTTGTCAAAGCAAACGAAAAAGAACGCAACTCCATATTTATTGAGGATCGAGAAATTGCAGAACTGCACCGCAGAATATTTGAAGAAGTGTGGAAAGAATCAACATAAAAAGATAAAAAAGAAAAAATAAATCTAGTTGACAGTCACTGGCTTCCCATTCTTAATCATGCGCACACTTGCCGGACTATGGACGATGCCCTCCTCATCAAACGAAGAACTTCCAAGAGCACCCTGGAAATCCTTAATTTCAAGCAACTGTGTAGATACGCTTTCCGGCGAAGGCTTTACCGTGGAGTCAGTTCCTGCATTTTCAAAACCTTTGATGAGCAGCTTAACACTATCGTATGCATTTGGAGTTCCCAATTGCGGTCCCTTGCCAAACTTTGCCTGATACTTCTCGATGAAAGCGCCTGATGAGTCTGCTCCGTTCACATACCAATATCCTTCGAACTGGCCTGGGTTTTCAGTCAATTCAAAGGTTTCAATACTGCTCACCGGTGCAGTAACTCCAAGATCTTTCATCTGCTTAAACAATATGTCAAGCTCGGGCGAAAACGCCATAAGAAAATACAAATCAGGATTTGTGGTTTTGGAACGGGCAATGATTGTCTTGAAATCTTTGTCTCCTGCTGCGAATGATTCATCGCTTACAATTTGTAAGCCTTCTTGCGCTGCATACTTTTTCATCTCAGCAACAATTGCTGCAACACCTGAATGCTGCATTTCGATAATTGCTATGGTCTTCACTCCTTGCTTTTTTGCTTCTTTTGCCCAGGTTTTTCCCTCTTCTGAAGGAGGAGTCCAGTCAATGAAATTGAACTCTCCCTTCGCAATATTTGCATCTGATGCAATTCCAAAGTGAATGACCTTATTTGCTTGTGCGATTGGCGCAATAACGTTTCCTGTTCCAGAAGAAACGCTGATGATAGCGTCAACACCGTTGGCACTTATCAACTTATTTGCGGCAGTTGCTGCAGATGCGGCATCAAGCTTATCATCTTCAAAAATCAACTCGTAGTGATATTTTGTTGTGCTTTCTTCTTCAAGTGCAAGAGTCATTGCATTTCTGATACCCTCTCCAATGAACGCCTCGTCACCTGAAAGCGGAATTGATGCACCTATCTTAATCACTGCTGGGTTCTTTTGAGCAGAAATTACCCGATCGCCACATGATGCAAGAATGAGCAGTGCAAGCAATACTCCTAAGTGTCTCGTTTTCATACGGACCTCGCTTTTTGCGCGCGTGCAGCTTGCTCTCTGATATGCTCTCGATTGAGCGTTCTTGCTTTCTCGATGCTCTCTTCAAGATTCGCCTTTTGAGGACAGACCCAGCGTGCAATCGTGTTCACGGGCTCTTGTTTTGCAGCTTTTTTCAGCATTACTAGGAAGATCGTATCGGGCTGTTCTTCGTATGCTGCTCTTGCATCAGGGGGAACCCAGATGTAGTCATTTTTTGTCCTGTGTTGCCAGGCGCTGCCTGCTTCTGTTGGTACGTTGAAAAATTCCACGTTTGGAAGACCTTTCCAGACTTCCCAATAAATTGCGCCAAGCTGTTTCAATTCCGTTTTTTCCGGTCGATATGCATGTGCATCCTGTATCATTTCAGTCCTCCATAACCACTACTTGGTGATGGATTTATGGTCTACAGGATATAGATATAGGTTCTTCCAATATTTTATATGCAGTATATACTTTCGGAAGATTTATATGCTACTGGTGCATTCTTTGCCCTATGAACCGCAGCATCATCAAACTTGGCGCAAGCACCCTTGTCGTTAGCCTCCCTAAAACATGGACAAAACGCTACGGACTTAATGCACGAGACGAAGTTATCGTTGAAGAGCGGGGAAAACAACTCACCCTCTCTACAGAAAAAGACACTGCACTTGAACGAGCAACTCTTGCACTGGATGAACTTGCGCCCTTGCACAACTATGCACTCCTTTCTTTGTATATTCGCGGAGTTGACGAAATAGAAGTCACTTCCAAAAAACCAGAATACATCAGCGCGCTTACCGAACACCCCTTGCCCCAATTCATCGGCTATGAAATCATCGAACAAACAAAAAATCGCGCCCTTATCAAAGATGTCTCAGGCATCGCAAACCTCGAACTGAACACGCTTTTTCGCAGGATCTTCCTTTTGCTGTTAAGCATGAGTGAAGAAATCGTCAATGCGTTCTCAAGCGGACAAAGTACGTCACACGTCATATCGATAGATCAAAACGTCAACAAATTCACCAACCTTGCGCTGCGCATTCTTAACAAACGCGGAGCAGACCAGTACACTCAAACCGCAACTATCTATCATATCGTCTGCCAACTTGAATCTATCGGAGATGATTACAAATCCATCGCATCAATTACACTGTCTTGTGATCAAACACTTGTCAAACTCCTTAGAAAAAATCACGAACTTTTACGGAAAACCTATGAGTTATTCTTCACCTTTGACACTCATGCTGCTGCAGAAATCGAAAAGAGTTTTCGGGTGCTTAATAACGAGCTTGCCGTCCCTTCGAAAAAAATATCGGCTCATCAAGTGCCTATGCGGTCATTAATTCAAAGCAGCGCACACAAAATCGCTGATATCTTGCGCAATTTACTCGTTCTTTATCTTTGAGTATTTTTGCTTAACGTTCTTCATTTCCTCTTGAACTTTCCTTTGTGCACTTTCCTCGACTTCCAACACATCAGATCCCGGTTTCCTATACCATACAAAACTATCAAGCAGGTGATCGTATCCAGAACTCACAAAATCTTGTATGTCCTTCGGTAAAAACTTTTCGAACTTACGATACTCCACACTTCCATCTGCTTTTTGCATTGCTTGATAGGTCTCATCATAATTTGCAAATGCAGCATATGCCGTTCTCGTATCCTTAAAAACAGATTCCCATGCCCGCAAACGATATTGCACTAAAAACTCAAGAGTATCAGTCGTCTGATGTTTTTCTAGTCGGATTATCTTAAGCAATTTTTGATACTCTTTTTCTTTCTTTTCCTTCGCATTTTCAATCTTTAGTTCTTCCATGCGCTTTTGCACGTACGCTCCAACACTTACGGCACCAACAACAACTGGAATCAACAGAGCCCCCGCAACAGAGGTCATTTTACTCCTCAAGGACTTACGATTGTACTGTTTTACCATTTCCTCTAAACGATGACTTGCATTGCGCACGTAAATCGTCTTTAACAAACTCACACTTCCTGATTCGGGATGGTACGCCTCAAACACTTTTTCCAAGTCATTATCCGAAAGCGGCGCCCCAAAAATCGTTGAGGTATAGTTGATTACTGAATCATCTTTCTTTTGCCGCTTGAGCTCTTGAGCAAACAAGGAATGGAAGTATTTGCTTAGCACCCGCGCAACATCTTGATTTTGAACAGCATCGTTTTCTCCTAATTCTTTATAGCGTGCTGCCCACATGAGCAGCAATTGTGCCTTCACTCTGTAAAAACGCTCCTGTGACTCGTTGGGATCAAACAATGGATCTTGCCTTTGATGATATGCTATTACTTCGTTAAGTAGTTCCTCCTCCATTGTTTTACCATTCGCAAGACGCAGCGATTGGCCTTTGGCATCATACACCGGAGACTTTACCAAACGCTGTGCGAGCATTGCTTCAGGAACATCAAGACCTGCAAACTCAAAGTCGATTGGCGTATACGAAAACTCCTTACTTTTCCCAAGAACTGCTGATGCAAGAACGTCGTGCTCTCTTACCGCCACCATGGTGTTTGACGGAATTGCATCTCCTTGGGTGAATGATCGCGGTCCCTCAATTTTGAGCAAATCTACAAGTTGCTGAACTTCCTTTGGACGCACTCCTTTCTTTAACTTGTTTGCAAGCGCAACATCTGATCGTGCCAAGACATGATTCACAAGCAAATGCTCATGGTTTACTTCAGGAAACACATCTTTCCACTGCGTTTGTTCTAACAGAGGTCTTGCGTGATGGTACATTGCCGCTTCTGCAAGGGCAACTTTTTGTAAATGAAGATATCGCTCTTCAACATCTGCTTCTTGAAGAAGTTCTTTTAATTCACGACCCTCAATAAACACATTTGCCAAAATGTTTTTCCCGCTGTAGACTGGAACTTTCGGTTTGAATCCCGTTAGAGCATTTAGCGTTTCGTGATCAGTTGCAGTATCTAGTATGTGTTTTGCAACTTCACTTGCGAAGCGCTGCCCTGCATCTGCTCTTTGTCGGTGCTTATCACTATCAAAGATATTGTAAAAGACGCGCAGCACAGTATCACCAATTAGCTTTTGGCCAACAACCAAAGAACCTCGATTGTTGACTTGCATTCCTGTTGCGCGTTCGACTACTTCTTCAAAAGACGGAGCCTGCGTCAAATCCTTGACGCTCTGCAGGGTAGCATCGTCAATGTGTCCTTCCCGCACTTCTTTTTGGAGCAAACTTACGATTGCGTCATTTACCCGTGCTTCTCCTGCGATTGGAAATACCTTAAGGACGTGTCTTTTTGCAACTTCTCTTTTTTCATCTAATGAACCAGTTTCTAACAAGTTCCGGTCGCTTTCGTAGAGAAGACGTAGCTCATCAGGGGTCATTTTACTTAGATTGGGCTTATTCATGTCAGTCATGTTACTACTATTTCGTGACTATTTGCTTATAAAGCTTCCGGTCTTTTCGTACAGTTTATGCAAAGAAAAAGAGAATAAAAAAGAAAAAATAAACCTCAAGCCAGCACAACGAGTGTGCTGTTATTTACCTGCTTGACTGAATAGCCCAAAATTGCATCACCATTCTTATCAAGTGTGAGCTTACCCACTGCGCCATCAAAATCCTTTGTCGCGTACAAGTCATCCCTGATTTTATCCCCATCCAAACCGTCCTTTTGAACTGCATTTGCAACCAAGTATGCGGCATCGCGCGTTGCAGACTGGTAAAACGGCCAGGGAGGAGCTCCGTACTTATCCTCATACGCCTTAAGCGCCTTGGAAGCAACAGGACCTTTCTCATCAAATGCCTGCTCGATTCCAATTAACCCTTCCATGTCATTACCATGCTCCTTTACCACATCACGCCCAATTAACACTTCGCTTGTGAGCAACTGTGTCTTCACGTTCTGTTCTTTAAGCTGTTTTAGCACCTGAATTCCTGCAGCAGGAGTTTGCGGAACGACGTATACTACATCGGGACGCGCACGCACCACTTTCAAAATCTGCGTCTTAAAATCAGCTGCGCTTGACTCATAACTCTCCTTTGCAACAACTGTTCCATTGCCTGCAGTAAACGCCTTTTCAAACACGTCGCGTAATCCTTGCGCATAATCACTGTTTTCGCTGATAATTGCTGCTTTCTTGAAACCCATCTTCAACGCCTGATTTGCAGCAACCTCGCCCGCCTTTGCATCCGATGGAGCAGTCCTAAAGACATAATCGCCTGCCTGTGAAATCTTAGGTGATGTTGCAGACGGAGAAATCAAAATAACCTTCGCAGCCTCCGTAACGGGCGCTGCACCTAACGTTTCACCCGAACACGCACCGCCAAAAATCACTTTTACCTTATCAACTTCAACGAGTTTTTGCGCGGCGGTTGCACCATCTTTTGCATTACACTTGCTATCCTCAGTTCTCAACTCAATTTGAGCGCCATTAATTCCGCCGTTTGCGTTTATTTCGTCAACTGCGAGCTCCAACTGATGTGAAAGCGGAACACCATACGCGGCGCCATCGCCGGTAAGCGGAAACATCGCGCCTAGCACAATCTTTTCAACCGGCTTTTGCTCTGCTGCCTTTGCAGGCTCTTTGCTAGCTCCTTCTGACTTTGCCTGCTGCGCAGGAGTACACGCCACTATAATCATTAACAACAAACCAATCATTACAAGTTTTTTCATCGTATGCCCTCCATCCATTTTCAGCCCGTCTACTGAATATTGCTATATAATGTTTCCCACAATCTTTTTAAATCACCCACTCTAGCCCTCATGTATGGCAACGTACGAAGACATTGTGAACCTGGCATTGCGACGCAGCCTCTTTTACCCTGCAAGCGAAATCTATGCAAACGCACCCGCAGGAATGTACGACTACGGACCATTTGGAGCTACGATTAGGCGCAAAATCGTTGAACAATGGCGAAAACACCTCGTTCAAAAAGAAGACTTCCTTGAAATCGACGGCGCACTCATCATGCCTGAAGACGTATTCAAAGCATCAGGACACTTAACTAACTTTAACGACCCAGTCACACAATGCAAGAAATGCAACGTCATCCACCGCGCAGACAAACTTTTGGAAGAAAAAACCAAACAACCCTACAAAGAAGCAATGCCTCTTGCAGAACTCACTGCAGCAATTCGCAAACACAAACTCACCTGCCCCAACTGCAAAGGAGAACTCTTAGACGTTCGACAATTCAACATGATGGTCAAAGCAGACGTAGGAGTTTCCGCCAAAACAAGCTGCTACTTACGCCCCGAAACCTGCCAAACCATCTTTGCAGACTGGGCACGCATGGTCAAAACGATGCGCGTCAAACTCCCCAAAGGAGTATCACAAGCTGGCAAAGTCTTTCGCAACGAAATCTCACCACGACAAACACTCATTCGACAAGTAGAATTCTCCCAAATAGAATCAGAAATATTCTTCAACCCCGAACACATCAACGAACACGAACGCTGGGACGACGTCAAACACTACAAACTCCAAATCATGCGCGCAGGAAAAAACACAACAGAACCAATCACTGCAGAAAAACTGCTCAGTGAAAAGATTGTCTCGGGAAAAATCATAGCATACTATCTTGCACGAACCCAACAACTCTTTGAAAAATTAGGACTTCCTATCGAAAAAATGCGATTCAGAGAACTCGACGGAACCGAACGCGCATTCTACGCAAAAGAAGCATTCGACTTTGAAGTAGAAACATCCCTTGGCTGGCTCGAACTTGCAGCCAACAATTATAGAACCGACTACGACCTCAAAGGACACCAAGAAGGCAGCAAAAAAGACCTCACATTTGCAACCGAAGACGGCAAAAAATTCCTCCCCCACATCTGGGAAATCTCCATTGGACTTGACAGAACCTTTTACGCCATCCTTGAACTTACCTACCGCGAAAACAAAGAAAAAGAACGAACCTGGCTTTCATTACCACCAAGTCTTGCACCATTGCATGCAGGCATATTCCCGCTCCTGTCCAACAAGCCCGAACTTGTTTCAAAAGCACGAGAAGTCTACGACTCACTTCGCGACTGCTATGAATTACTGTTCGACGAAAGCGGCAGCATCGGCAAACGCTACGCACGACTTGACGAAATCGGCGTACCATACTGCATCACCATTGACTTTGACAGCTTAACCAAGAACGACGTCACCATTCGCGCACGAGACAACGGCACGCAAAAACGCGTTCCAATTCCAGAATTACAAGACACACTCTACCAACTCATCAGCGGAAAAACCACACTTTAGGAGGCGAACTCTATGGAAATCAAAGACTTACAAGCAGGAGCAGGAAAAATCGACATGGTCGTTGAAATCGCGAGCGTCGAAGAACCACGCACCTTTGACAAATTCGGAAAAGCAGGAAAAGTCGCCAACGCCAAAGCAAAAGACGCAAGCGGCGAAATAACTTTATCACTCTGGAACGAACAATGCGACATTGTCAAAGCCGGAATGAAAATACACATCATCAACGGCTACATCTCCGAATACAAAGGAGAAAAACAATTAAGCACGGGAAAATTCGGACGATTAGAAGTTGTGCAATAAGTTTTTAAACCATCACCTTCCTTTCATCTATATAAGGGAGTGTAGCTCAGCCCGGGAGAGCGCACCGCTGAAGCCGGTGTGGCCGTCGGTTCAAATCCGGCCACTCCCATTTTTCTTTGATGCTTAGGATTAGAAGTTCCTATTAATCCAAACCATTTGCTTGTGTTTTTGTATCCACTAATTTGTAATCTGAATTTGGTGTATCTCTTGTTTGTTCTCTTGTCAACATATGATTCGCGCCCAGTATTGTAGGGAATATCCTTTTTTCCCGACCACTTTGCGAGCATCTCAATAACTTTCTCATCCTTTAAAGTAATATTCACGACCGGGTAAAATACGTGTTTTCCATGATTTCTCTTAAGGCAAAGACAACCATCAGTATCAAATATTCCCTTAACGAAACTGATTGTTTCTGCTTCATTCTCCCAAATCCAACTTGGCACTTGGATCAGACACTGTTTCTTTGAATAACCTACTGATTTGAGAAAACTCCAAATTCCTTTGGACCTTTTCATCAAACGAGCCGTGTTTATTGACACACAGTTCTGGAAACGAAATTCTGCATTGAAAACATCTCTTAGCAATCGCTTCACATACTCCAAATAAGGAACTTCATCTTTAAGATTACTTGTGATTTGGATTAGGTAATCCTTGCCGCTTTGTAAGGACCCGATATGTCCATCCCCTGCCAATATTCCAATTACCTCCGCTAAACGCTCAGAAGACTCCGTTGGCAATCTTATACCCTCACGTTTGTCCACATAACTAAGCTGCACATTTTGCAGGTCGAATTTCATAGATCATACACCTAAAACTCACTATAAATACGCTGCGACCACTTGTCCAGTGCCCTCTCAACCAGTTCACTTTCTTCTCTCTAGACTACGCAAATCAGAAATCACTGTTCAAATCAATATTCGATCAGGAATGCTAAAGATCAAGCGCAACACCATCCCAAATGGTGAGGGCAGTAACTATTGTGGATTTTAAAAAGTAAAAAGAATTTATTTGCCGTAGTGCTTTGCTAGGCAGTCCACCAGTTCATCAAACTTCGTTCTCTTCCCGTCTGTCACCAAATAATCCACTTTTCCATCGATGCGCGTGCGATCAATTCGATCAGACGAAGTGCATAAAATGAGCAATGGTTTTGGCGTCATGCCGGCTACTGCGCCTACAACGTTGTACCCTTCCTGGCGCGACCCGTCCCATTCATAGTCCAAGCTGTTACGACAACGTGGTATTTGCCCGTTCGAGCGGCTTTGATCACTACGTCAGGCACGCTTTCGATCGCATAGGTCACTTGATGTTCCGAAAGCTTCTCCTTAAGTGTGCCAAGCGTATCTTTGACAATTCTTGCAGCAGGTGGAAAAGCAAACAGATCATCACCGATGAGGATGTCGAGGTTCATTTTTGATCACCCACGCGATTCTCTTTCTGCATAAGCTCACAGATTGGCTTGATCAGCGCTTCTACTTTGATGGTCCTATTATAACATCGAAGCATCTCGGCGCCAACCGTAGAGTCTCGATCATATGCATAGTTACCAAGCGGTAGAGCAGCACAAAGTCCATGAGGTGTCAAGCCCGCTTTACCTAGTACAGTAGCAAGGCCATCAAGGGGTTGTCCGAAACTATCCTTCGTAGCGCCACGGGCCAATTCAGCAATGGACCAGGCTAAGCCTATACACCAATTGGATTCCGGTTTCATGTTGAGAATCCCCTCGGGAACATCACTAATACTAAATAAGCTGAGTTTCTCAGAATATATCGCTCCAAAATAATGGTGGCGATCTTCCCAAGACGAAACTTTCTCACCTTTGGCTGCCCGAAGAGAGGTCAATCCTTCTCGCTGATCCTTAATTTTCTCTCCAATTTGATAGAGCATTGTATCTGCAAGTGGGACAAAAACAGCTGCATCTTCGCCGCTAATCGCACTTTGCGCCGCATCAAAAATCGCACTATCAACCCAAGGGCCACACTCCTTCCGCAAATGTACGAGTTTGCGAGTAGTATAAGTGCCGCCTGGAAGCTCCGCAAAAAGTTTCACTTTTCCAGTCGCAGGATCGTAATCTCTATTTTCTTTAAGTATCTCGAATGCGTAAAAATCCAAGATTTGATCAGCAGCGCCAAGCCCAGTTGATGTTAGCGATGTGCCAAGTTCCGAAGTCTTACGTTCCTTTGTCTTAAGAACACCATCCAAGTACTGCAGTAATTCCTCAATTGTTTTCATTTCTTGCGTCATTGTATACCTCCGTCGTTTTCAGGTAATGTATTTGCTACTTAAAAGTAAATACAAATTGTATATATTAACCTTTCTATGATAATTTGAGCATAAATGATAAAATTAATAAGTAAACACTAACTAATGCTCAAAAATGGTAGATATAACAAGGATTAAGCTTGATAAGACGGACAGAAAAATCCTCGCGGAACTCGATAAGAACTGCCGCGTTCCATTCACAACCCTCGCTAAAATCGTAAAGAAGTCTCGGCAGGCCGTTGAATACCGGGTCGACCAGCTGCAAAAGAGAGAGATCATCACGAGCTTCAATGCCGCCTTCAACCCACACAAAATGGGCTATACGCTTCATAAGATTTATCTCAAGCTCCGTAATATCCCAAACGAAAAGCAGCGTCTTTTTGCCTATCTCAAGTCCAGTGGTATTGTGTATTGGATGGGAGAATGCTCAGGGGTCTGGGATCTCATTTTCGCAGTTTTCACGAAGAACGATTACGAGTTCTTCCAGCTCAAAAACGAACTTCTCTCAGAATTCAGCAAAATCATCGTCTCCGAAGAGGGTGATGTTCTCATTGATGTGAAACAATACGCAAAAATGTATTTCACCGACAGAATCGTAGGGCCGACGATGTTCGCTGGAGAAACCATTCAGAATGAACTTGATGAACTCGACTACGCCATACTGGGCGAAATCGTTAACAACGCTCGAATCCCGATAAACGCACTTGCCAAAAATGTTAATTCCACACCCACTATAATAAGAGGCAAAATAAAAAAACTTGAGCAAAAAGGTATTATTATCCAATATAGAATCGGTATCAACCTTAACAAGCTCGGTCTTGAACTCTACAAAACCATTCTCAAACTTGACCGTTACACGAAAGAAGACGAGCGGAAACTGCTTGAATATAGCTCGAACATCCCGAACATTCACTATTTTATCCGCAACATATGGCAGCTCGAACTCGAGTTTGTTGTCAGCAGTTATCAAGAGTATTATGCCATCATTGAGAATCTCAAAAAGGAATTCCCTTTTGTCATCAAGACAGTTGACTCAGTCCTGATGATAACTGATGAATGGACACCTGGATTCAGAAATATTTTACAGCACAAAATAACTAGAAAATAACTGCTCATCGACACTATCAAAGAACCTCCCCAATTCTGACTTGTAAGACGGTAAAGAAAGGTGATGTTTCAAAGAGGGTTCGTCCGGCAAAGGATTAGGCAAAAAACGTGTCACACTATCGCTAGTGTGTGGCTTGTGGAACATACTGCGCCTGCTTTCCCGGAGGCTCGGGCTGCGGGTTGAATCCCTGCCGTTCTGCAGGAGAAACATACTTCTTTCCTGTTTTTCCTGTCGGTGCTGACTGCGTCAATTGGCAATTGCAGGTCGTGTCGCATTTGCCAGTTTGAATGCCAACCATACAATCATCACCTTGGCTGCATTGCCCGTTTGGGTTGCGCGAGCAAGGAAGACCACTTGCGGTCGGAGTGCCGAGTGTGGCGGGGGATCGTAAGGGATTCCATAGGGTTTTTTGGGGCGGAATGTTTGACGGCGTCGTGGTTGTTTTCTGTGCGGAAGTCAGAACACAATTGCATCTCGTGTCGCACTTGCCTGTTTGAATACCGACCATGCAATCATCTGCTTGGTTGCATTGCCCGTTTGGGTTGGGCGAGCAAGGAAGTCCGCTTGCAGTTGGACCAGGGCCAGTGCGTCCTCCTTCTGACACGAATGGAATTATTTGTTTGCCTAATGCGCCGGTTAGTCCGGTGTTGAACATGAGGACGAGTCCCAGAACTGCGATGAGTGAAACAACACCGAGAATGACTATTGAGACGTTTTCTTCTGACATGATGCACCTCTTTGAATGATGATGAGAGGCCGTTGAGCTATTTAAGGATGTCTCAGGTACTTGTAATACTATACGTTTCGGCGTGTGAACTCATCACATGGGCGGGTCAAGGCCTGTTTTCTTAACCGTTGCTCTGCCGCAGAAAAGAACAGGAGACGTTCAGATGTTTGTGTGGCAAAGGCATAGGCAAAGAAGTTCTGCCTTGTGCTACTGTGTTTTGGATCTAATAAAGTAGAAGAGTGTTATTCTGCGCTTTGTTCGAGTTAATGTTTCCAGATAGATAATAATTGAGAGGAATGCGTTTTGAGTGTTTGTTTCTTGTGCACCGATTTGCACCGACAAAAATGCCTGTTTTCAGGGTCTTTCTCGTCGATAAGTGTACTAAAATTGGGCTGAAAACGGTCGGGATTATTATGGTGTTGAAGTGTCGGTGCAGTCGGTGTATCACTCAAGCCACTTAAGGAGTATATCTTTGGCGTCTTTTGCAGTGAGCACGAACACCTTCTCACCATCGTGATACATTCGGTATTTGGGCAATTGTTCTCTTGGAACAACAATAATCGTCTTGGTATAGGCGTGGCGCAGATCTGAAACCTTTTTTCGCAAGTATTCAGCTTTATTCGTTCCCCGTTCGATTTCCACCGCGAACTTTCGCGTTCCCTTCGTAAATAACACATCAATTTCGTTCTTGTACCAATCTCTTATTTCAACACGACTACTCGCATGCAACCTTGCAAATAAGTACTTCGTACAGAAGTGTATCGGTCTTTCTCTGGATGCAGATCTGTAAATGGTGTAAATGAACCCGTCTCCGAAATTAGAGACCTTGCAGATTTTATATCCGTGAAATTTAAGCAGAAAATTCTTCTCGTTTTGCGTAAGCTCGCTTGTGAAGTAAAAAACGTTCTTCTTTAGCTGCTCTTCTCGTTGCTTTCCCGCATCCAAACTTCCCGCAAGTTGTACATAATCATCATCAGTTATGTACTCTGTGCGCTTTTCTGGCGCCTTTATTTCCCTTAACTCATCTACTTGTTGCTTGAGCAACCCTTGGCGTTGCAGTTCTAAAGCCTCATCATAAAAACAGCGCACTTCATATGATAGATTTTGGAAATTTGAAGGTAAAGCCTTGTTTTTTAGCACAAAGATGAACGCCTCAGCACGTTTTTCTTCCCGCTCTTCTCTTTGCCGCGTCCATGTATGCTCTTTTCTTATCAGTTCTGTGTACTCGTCTTTTGCACTATTGATTACACTTTGCCCATAATATCTGAACTGTTCTGGAATAATATCAGTCCTTTTTTGCTTTTTGAAGACTTCAACGACATCGCTTACTTGCTGCACTCTTTTTTCTTCTGATCGAACTCTTGTCTGCTCTTTTAATTCCCATTCTCTGGCTTGCTCTTGTTTAAACCTCTCTAATTGAGTATTAATGAGCGCCATTGCTTCTTGAGACTCTTTCTCTAAAAACTGCGGACTCCTTCTCAAATCACTTTCAAGGTGTTGTAATACTTTGATTGTTCCGTTATTCGGTACTTTAACAGCTTCGTTTACTTCTCTTATTTTTCCTTGGAACACCAAACGTTGTTCTTTGCGCACTCTTCTGAACTTATGCTCTTTGTAAATTCCTTTGCCCATAAGAAACAAACCAATGATTCCAAGAACCAATAACCCTGCTGAATGCCCAATGATTTTTTCCCACAGAACGATCTTATCAATAAAAGGAAAAATCGCAATAGCAAGCACAACTACTCCAATTATTATCCACTGCACCGTTGTTATGCTTTGATTTTGTGAACTCATCGCTTTATTTCCCCTTGTGTATGAATCTCTTAACGCCCTGCCCTATTCTTTTTAGCATTCAAACTATATAAAACATTCCTTGTTATCACTACTTCTTAGGAGTATCTTTTAACTTACCATCTGCTCCACTCTCCCTTATGTATCCTCACGTCGAAATCTTAGAAAGGTCGATGATTTGCGAACCTACAATGTTGAACAGCAACATTACTCCTGCAGCAATTGCAACGTAGAGCAAGGTACTCTTAATCAAATTGTTTCCCAACAAATACCGCTCCTGCAATTTATCTGCGCCATTCTCAATACCGCTGGAAAGCACAGTTAAAATAAAACAAATCTCCACCACGTACAGCCCAACTACTGCCTGGAAATAAAACGTGGGAATACTGTCACCAAAAAAGTTTGCAAGACCGCCAATTCCGCCAAGCGATTGCCCAACAGAACCTTCCGCGCCAATTGAACTAATCTGCTTTGTCAAATTACCCAAAATATACGTAATCATCGACGTAATCCCAATCACAATCCCTGCAATAAGCGGCGTTAAAAACGAAATCTGCGACTTCATATCCGAAATAATCTCCGACATCAAATCCTTCAAACGCTCGTTCACTTTGTGAATTTCCTTAATGTACCTTGCAACATTAAGCAACCCTTGCGCTGCAATAACCGGACCCTTTTTCACACTCTCGATTAGCACCTTCATCGAAGATTGAATGATCGCGCTTGGATACATCACGACAGCCCCCAGGCGCGAATTGAAAAGTGCATCCTGCACGGACATCCCCAATTTACTGATATTGATCGACACCAACTTGAAAAACTTCCCTGAAATCGTATCTTCCATCAACTCGGCAACCTTGGGGAACGCGATTTCAGCCGGAAAACCATCACCCAAACGGTTCCCAAGCTGGAACAATGCAGATGCGAACTCGTCCTCAAGCTTCTTTGCATCATCACGAATCTTAATCACATTACTACTTCGCATCTTGTAATAGAGCCCGAACGAAAACGCCAAGGCCAGCGGAATAAAGAGCGAAAGCAGCGACGCGCCAAGCCCGAACGGACCAATAAGCACATCTTGCTGCTTTGAACTATTCTTATAGTCAAGCAAACTAAACTTGCCCACCGTCATGTCATAATCAGGCGCAAGCGCATGAATAATCACCGGAGAAACCCCGATAAAGAAAAACACCACGCCAATCACAACCGCTATCAACGCCGGAGGAATCACCAGCTGACTCGAACCCACATTCAAAATAACGTTCCGATACTTCTTCAACTGCGGATTCGATTCGGACACATCCGTATCCCCATACCCCGTCGGACGGTTCGAAAGCACCTTTTTCCCCACAAAATACACGAACAGCGGAAGCGCCACGTTATAGATCGCGGCAATATGATACCACGCAATCCCCTCCATAAAACTCACCGCAAGCGGCAAAATCACCAGGCCCAAAATCGGCAAAATCACCCCCAACATATGCAATGCGGTAATCGGACTCTTCAAATTCTGCGCATAATGCAACATCTTCTCATACGTCTCATCAAGCATCACATCAAGCGACTTATCAAGCAAACCCAGCCTGCGCTCTTCAGACGTCTCAAACAACGAACTTTGAATCAAATGAAACGACTCCACAAACTCCAAATTATACTGCTTCCAGCCCTCCAAATACGCCTCAAGTGAATCCTTCACCGTCTCAAACTTCCCACTCTCCACATCCCAAAGCACTTTACGCAAATCCAAACTGAGCGGAGGCGCCAAATGATCGGATGCGAACTCGATCGCAAGCTCCAAATTCGACGTATGACGCATATACGTCACCACGTAAAAAATACACAGCACCATCTGATTGCTTGACTTCATGCGCCACACATTCGCCATGAACTCCGGGATCTTTTGCATCAACACAATACTCCCTATCCCGATCGAAGCGAAAAAAAGCGCGAAAAACATACTGTTAAACAAGAGGCCTGCGAGCGCAACCATCACGATCATAAACCCGCTTGGAACCAAAATGCTCGCTGCAAGAACCCCTGAAGGCGTCACCTGCAAATGCGCCGCATCAATTGCTTCCTGCATGCGCATGGCGGTTCCCGGAGGTGCCTTAATCGCAAAAATCTTCTCGCAAGTCTTACACACTTGTTCATAAAACGACATGTGCGGAGGCAACACTTCGCTGCGAAACAGCTGGTATTCACGACTAAACACCTGAGAACTTGGAAGCGACGCCTTCAGTTCAAGCTCCTGTGCAAGCCGATGCTTATACTTTGCCACCAAATCGTCACTTGGCAAATCAGTCATCTGCGCACCGCCCTTTTGAGCCACTCCTTCCACTCAAACAAAATCCGTTTGCTATCTAGCGAACCCACCTCATCACGCACACTCTCACTAATCAACCGGAACTCATCATTTGCACGCACGTAAAACTCCGCCTCAAGCAAATCTGGCTTATTGAGCTGCTCTGCCGTATCCACCAATGCCTGCTTCACCTGCGCACGCAAATTAATATTCTCCCACACGGCATCCCAATTCCCTGCCCATTCCTTCGTATTACTCGCAATGGACTTTAAAATATCACTATCGCCCCGCAACAAATCATTCGTCGGAACCAATTGATCGGAAATCGCATCATACTTGAACAAATCCACAAACGCGCCCTCAGCCAACGGATCCTCGTCCCAAATCTTACGCACCTCCGTAATTTGCGTGATCCTACGCCTACGCTCAATCCCATCCGGAGCACGAAGCTGATTCGCAACCACGATAATATCGGTTGCCTTAAAACTCGTGCGCGGCACCTGCAAATCATTCACCACACGATCAAACACCCCATACGGGCTATCGCCATGAATCGTACCCGCAACCACGTTCGCAAGAGCGCCGACACGCATTGCCTCATACAACGCGCGTGCCTCAACGCTACGCACTTCTCCTATGAACAAACTCGAATCACCCAAACGCAACGTTGTTCGAATCCCCTCATCCGCACTCACTTCCGTCGTCCCCCGACTGAGCGCGGAAGCAACCTTCATACTTTGAATATTATACCCGAGCTTACGTAACGACTCCACAGGAAGCTCAAGCGTATCCTCAATCGTGATCGTACGGATCCTACGCATCAATTCCACCATCACGCTCCCCAAAAGCGACGTCTTTCCCGTTCCACGCGTCCCGGCAAACAACATCGTACGACTCCCATCAATAATGAAACTCAGCGCACCTGCACTCAAGGCATTGAGCATCGGATGACGCAAAAACTTACGCGACATGTAGAGCGGCAATGTAAACGGTTTATCACGATGCCTGCGAATCGAATACGCAAGACCCGTAGGATTCAATGGCGCCGTAATCGCAGCAACTCTTGCCCGCGCATTCGGCAAAATAAGCTCATGATCCAAATTCGGATTCGCCTCATCAAGCGGCCTCCCTGAAAGCATCCTTAGTTTCGACGCCCAACCCTCACCTTCCGGCGCCGTCGGAATGATGTTTGTCGTACAATCACCAAACTCCCCATGCACGATAAACATCGGAATCCTACCCATCGGAGAATTCACGCTAATATCTTGCACCTTATCATCAGATAATAGCACTTCTAAAAGCCCAAAACCCACCGTGTACCGCACCAAAATCTGCGCAAGCTCCTCAAGTTCCTTACTTCGCAAATGAATATTCCGCTGACTTGCAAGCTCCTCAAGCAAATCACTTGCGATCGCACTAAACACCATACGCATACGCTCCGGATCCACAAACTCCGAACGCTTTGGCTTATAATCTGAAAGCACATTACGCGCAGCATCAAGCAATTCATACTTCTCATAACTCAACTTAAACTCCGTCGGAACCACATGATACAAATACTGCACTGACTCCGGCAAAGAAAACACCGTAATCTCCGTATCACCCACGGCATAACTTGCCAAAGCCTCACCTTCCGTTGGAACAGACGCCATCAACTTCGTAAACATAAAATCCGGACGAATCGTCGCAGAAAACAACCTACGATACACCGAACGATCACCTTGCTGATAACTTCCCAAAAACGGCTGGGCGATACGAATGAGTCTACAACCCTCAAGCACATTCACCGCTTCCGTAAGCCAACTCCCATAATTCGCCAAACACTTAACCCCCTCTGCAGGAATTAAGCGCTGCTCGACCTCACGCGTCTCCTCACGCAGCAAACGCTTAAGCTCCATATACGCCATCACCGGATCCGCCTTAAACACCCGATTCAGAATCGTTTGAATATTCACAAACCGCGGATTCACCCATTTCGCACACTCCGGACGCGACAAAAGCCCATACGCCGCACCTTGCTTTAGCTGCTTGTAAACTGCTGCAATCTCAGAAAGCAACTGCACCTGCGGTTCATCATACTCAAAATCGCGCTTTTGCACAAACACGAGCTGCGTCACCGTACCTACCTCTGCAAGCTTCTCAAGTGCAAGCGCCATCACCTTGGGCTCGTCCTCTAAACTCGGAAAGAAAGGACTTTGCGTACAATCAATTCGCAAAATGATCTCTTCCCCTTCACGAATAATCTCACTTTTCCCGTACTCCACGGGACCACCTCTTTAACTACTCAATCAAAGTCACACAAACTTAAAATGCTCTCTCCTCCCTTATCTTCTCACGAAGTATATAAACGTTTACCCATGGCAGACCCCACCCTCGACCCAAACGCACAACCACCCGCACCCAAAGGATTCTTTGCGCCCAAAAACCCAATAGCTGCGCCCCAAAACCCGATAATCGACCAAGTCAACGTCCTGCAAGCACGCCTCTCCATCGGCGAAAAACGCATGGCGGACCTTGACAAACGCATGCTTGGCATCGAAAACCAACTCATCGGCAACCACAAAAAAGCCCTCACAGAAATCAAAAGCCTCCAAAAAGAAATGACTGACCTCAAACAAACCATCCAACAAATCGAAGACAAAACCATCCTCGTCATCAAAGAACTACGCCTCACGGCACGCAAAGAAGACATCGACGTATGGAAACGCTACATGGACATCTGGGACCCAACACAATTCGTACGCTACGAACAAGTAGAAAAGATGATCGATGAAAAACTCAGCGAACACGTCGAAGAACACATAGCTTCGCCACAACAAGAAACGAGCGCTCCTTTGGACACTCCCCCTGATACCGAAGAAACCCCCGAAGAACCCAAGAAACCTGCCCGGCGCACCCGTTCAAAATAAGTCGCATTGAAAACCTCGCTTCGCTCGTCCTTGCTGCCGGTTCGCGACTTGCTGCGTTACTGCTATTCTGCCATTCGCCCGAAGGGGCCAACCCCCTTGTCGAATAGAAACAATTCATACGTACACTCGCAAAAGGGCAGCAAAGGTACCTTTTCACCAAGAGCCCATCCAATACAAACCTTTAAAAATCACGAACCCCTCTTTTCTTCAAAAGATAGGTGATCCATGGCACTTTCAGACCTCTTCAAAAAGAAAACCCCTCCCGCACCCGCAGCAGAACAACCCTTCATCGGGCCGCCTAGCGAAATCCCCTTAGACCAAGTTTTGACTCTTCGCCAACAAGGATTCACCAACAACCAAATACTTGAAACCCTACGACGCCAAGGATACCCCGAAGCACAAATCTACAGCGCATTCGCACAAGCAGACGTCACACGCCAAATCGAACCCCTTGCAACACCCGGAGAAATTGCGCCCCAACAAAGCCAAGTCGCAAATGAACCTGCAGGACCAAAACATCCCGATAGCGAAGTACTCGTTGAACAAATCATCGACGAAAAATGGCGCGAACTCCAAAAAGACCTCGCCAAAATGAACGAATGGAAAGACACCCTTGGCTCACGCCTTGACAAACTCGAACAAAGCACTGCAGATTTACAACACTCCCTCTTAGACGTTCACCGCGCACTCATCGACCAAGTCTCCAAAAGCGAAAAAACCCTCCTTGACGTTGGAACCGAGATCAAGGCAGTTGAGAAAGTACTCAAAGACGTCGTACCACAACTGACTGCGAACATTCAAGAATTGTCCCGTGTGACGAAAAAGAAATAAATCGTTCTCAAAAAATATTAAAAAACAACTCTTACGCTATTCAATACTCGTCATCTGCTTAATAGTAAAGAGCGCAATCAACATCACCAACGCAAGACCCAAAATCTTCGGATGGAAAATCGTCTCCCAAAAACTCCCCTGCGTCCCCGCACTCCCGCCCGTCACATTCTTTGCCCCAAGCTTTTGCAAACCACCCGTCTCCTCATTAAGCACGGCAACGAGCGATGCGATTCCAATAATAAGAATGATTGCAAACACCCAATAACCCAACGCGAACTGCCCTTCTTTCACTGCGTGAGCGATCTCCTCTTGTTTTACCCCAAGCAACATAAACGCCAGAATCACCAAAAAAATGAAAATCATGAACAACACAAACCACGGTGCCATCAAATTAATTGTCTTAATTGCAACATTCGAAAAAAGCGTCAAAATCGCAGCAAGCCCTGCAAGAATCGCAACCACATTCTTCTTATCATTAAACCACGGCAAACTACTCAAAATCGCGTACACCATCACAAGAACAAACAAAAACGCGAACGCGCCACTAAACTGCTTCAAAACCGATATATCAAGGGGAGTTGCCATGTTTATCCTCCATGTTGTCCTCGCCCACCGCCACCTGTTGCAGCAGCAGCCGGAGCAGTCCCTGCCGCGGCGGGTTCACTGTACGTCCAACCCTTTACTAATTGGTGAATTTCCGTTGTTGTCTCTGTTGTTCGTGTGATGTACCAAATAATCAACCCCATCACCAGAACCACAATTGCTACTGCTTGTGAGTTCGGATCAACGTTGATCCATGACGGAAGAATCGCTGGATAAATCGCCTTAACTGCGATGATCACTACCAGACCTGCACCGATTAATCCTAACAACAATTGGGCAGTATTTGGCACCGTCGAGGGCGCCCGTGCTAAACCAATCATGACGAACGCCAACAGAAGCGCCACTCCCACAATCACTGAACTTGGCAAAATTTGTGAGACTGCAACCACCGGGTCAACTGGCAATGACGAGTAATACCCCCGAAAGTGTGCTGCAATCGCTAAAAACGACAACCCCCCTGCAAGAATTCCGTTCAGCCGCCCATCTGGTACGAGTTTATCCGGTATTGGTTTTCCATCTTTATCCCGCGCAGATCTCTTGAATAGCCCGATTTTTTGCAACACGGCAAAAAAAAGCGCAAAAAAAAGCAAGAAGGGCATGAAAAAATCCTGAAAACCCCAAGCGTTCCAACTCTGAAAAACTCCGGTTAACCGTTCTCCGCCTAAAGGGTATTGAAACAGCATATGACACTACTGAAACCAGTCCGTGAAAAACTTCTTTGCACGTTCGGACAATGGTTTCTGATCCGCGGGAGGCTCTTCACGTGTCACAAACCACACGATGAGACCAAATATCAGCAAAATGATAATGAGCGCTTGCGTGTTCGGATCACCCAAAAGCCCTTGCAACCAGTACGGTGCGAATGCCGGGAACGCTGCGCGCACGATAACGATTCCTAGAATTACTAATGCGGCAGTTGTTACCACCCAAATCGTCGCACTTGGAATCGACCCTCCTGCAAAACCAAGGAGCATCATCACCAGAAGAATCGTCAGTAAAAGAACCGCAAACCCTGGCAAGAAATTACTCATGATAACAATTGGGTCCATCTCTGGCGGATACGTGTGCGTGATATGCGGGACAACGACCAATGATGCTATAACGAACGCAAGAATCCCGTTAATACGATTATCTGGTTTCGCAGGAGTACCTGCAGTTACTATTGGCTTATGAAATATGGCTGTTTTTTGCAATATTGCATACACCAATGCGAAAATCAACAAGAACGGCAGCATTGCATCAACAAATCCCCACGACTGTAAAATCTGGAAAACTCCCTGCAGTTGGCCACCGCCACCATAATATGGGTATTGAAATAACATGTCGTACCTCTTTTACGTTGTTGTCTTAGGCTCGCCTTGGTATAACACCAGCAGCACAATTATAATCACTACTATTATTAAAACTATCGCCGCGACTGTCGTATCGGTGTAAAACCGATTCAACCAGTCCCAAAACACTTCAAGCCAGGTTCTTCCATCAGCGACGGTAAGCGCATCCATTGCGATAAAAGCCATACAAATCGCAACGAAAATCATAAACCCCCATCTCCACCAGCCCGCTTCAATGAACGCGCCCTTATCGAGCTCTTCTTTTGTGCGAAACGTGCTCACGAGCATCGTGAAAAATACGAGTAAGAGCAAAAGAACAATAATCTCACTGCTAATCTTTGTAATAATAGCAACGAGCTTTGAACTTGCGACCACCAAAAACGCTACCACAAAACTCACCATCGCGTTAAGATTCTTCTTCGTCACACTATGCGTCGCATCAATCTTCTCCTCACCAAAAATCTTCGTACGCTCGAGAATTGCAAACATCACGGAGAACGACAATATAAACGGCAAGAGAACATCATAGACTCCCAAACTCTGGAAGAACACCAATACATTACCTAAAACCGTATTTGCCATAGTCACCGCTTTTTATACTCTTGTGGGCTGGTAGTTATATAAATGTTTTGGTGGCAAGATTTATAAATCACGACGGGTGTTTATCTCCTATGATTGACAAAAAATCCTTTGAAGCCATGCGCAAACACATGGAAGCCTATGACGCACTGCGCGAGCAAGTAATTGCGCACGGGCGCATCGCGCTCAAATCAAGCAAAGCGGCAATCTATGCCGCGCACCGCGGCGATATGGCCGACGCTGACAAACTCCTTGCCGAAGCAAAAACAGAAATCGCCAAACTTGACAAACTCGTCAAAAAAGAAACACGGCTCATGGAAACAGGAACATACGGCGACGCACTTGAAGAATATGCGGAAGCCGCGCTCTATGTCCACTATCTGAAAACCAAAACGGTTGCAACCCCTACCCAACTTGGCGTTGAACCCGAAGTCTATCTTGGCTCAGTCTCAGACCTTGTCGGAGAGCTCGTACGCAAAGCAGTCAACAGTACGATTGCAGGCGACTACAAAACTCCCCTTGAAATCAAAACGGTTGTCGAACAACTCTATGCCGAACTCATGCTCTTTGACTGGCGAAACACACCTCTTCGTAAGAAATTCGATGCCATCAAATACGGACTTGAAAAACTCGAAGACTTGGCGCTGAAGATTAAGCTTAAACAATAGAGTGGACTACTTGGTAGTGATTAATTTAGTAAACTTTAAATACTTGTTGACATTCGATATACATCATGGATACAATTACTATTCCCATTACGACGCTCTACACAAATGAGCGCTCAAATGCACTCGTTCTCCAACGAGGCATCAAATACGTAACCCAGTGCCTCATCAGCTTTTACGACAAAGAAAGACGCGCCCTGCAACACGAATCAGTCATTTGGACTCCTGATATGATATTTAATGGAGACGCGGCGCGCAGCGTTCTTGTTCGAGACGACGTAGGACGCGAACTATTAGTTGGCTATGCAATCCCTCCTGATCTTCGCTCCGTACTCCTTCACGCGTGCGCCCAAAACCGCCTTGACAACATCCTTGAACAAGCAGAAGAAATTGGCGCAGCAGTCAACGCAAGCAATAGCTCAGGACAACTTGAACTCAAAACCCGCGTCATTAACAAAACACTGCTCGAATACATCAAAAATGGACAACCCGAATCCCCTAGCAAGAACGAAATGTATCTTGTCGTCACCGATGATTCTGCATATGACTCTGCATTTCGCACTCGTTGGGTAGAACACCTTCGTGAACGCGTTAAAGAAATTGGCGAACTCGCGATTACGGAATTTCCAAGATAGTTTATTTACCATCTTCACCAAAACTTTATAAACACCTTCTAAATGCGTGTTCTTGATGAAACGAACGCACACGTGCGGGCAGCTTACCAAAAAAGACCTGACCAAAGAGGCAACGCTTTGCGGCTGGGTTGCAACGCGCAGAGACCACGGAGGACTTGTCTTCATCGACCTACGTGACCGCTATGGAATCACCCAAATTGTTTTTGACCCCTCACACAACAAAGAAGCTCACAAATCCGCCGAACACATCGGCAGAGAATGGGTCTTACAAGTACGCGGACACATCAGAATGCGCCCCGAAGGCATGACGAACACCAAACTCGTCACCGGCGAAATCGAACTCCTCGCAGACCACGTTGATGTCCTTAACCAATCAGAAACACCACCTTTTGAAATCGACGATCGCAACCCTGCAGCAGAAGACCTACGACTCAAATACCGTTATCTTGACCTACGCAGGCCAATCATGCAACAACACATCCACATGAGACACCTCTCTGCGCAAGCCGTACGCGAATATTTGACTGGCCAAAGTTTCATGGAAATCGAAACCCCCATACTCGTCAAAACAACCCCTGGAGGCGCACGCGTCTTCAAAGCCCCATCACGCGTCCACCCCGGCAAATTCTTCTCACTCCCTGAAAGTCCCCAAATCTACAAACAACTCCTCATGGTCGCCGGGTGCGATCGCTACTTCCAACTCGCACGCTGCATGCGCGACGAAGACCTACGCAGCGATCGCCAACCCGAATTCACCCAAATCGACCTCGAAATGAGCTTCGTCGACCAAGAAGACGTCCAAGCAATCATCGAGGGCCTGCTCAAACACCTCTTCAAAAAAGTCCTTAACGTTGACATCAAAACACCCTTCCCCCGCATGGCATTCCACCACGCTGTGAGCACGTATGGCTCAGACAAACCCGATTTACGATTCGGACTCGAGTTCACCGAAATTTCAGAAATTGTCAAACACGCAGACTTTGGCGTATTCAAATCGGTCATTGACAAAAAAGGAAAAGTCTTCTGCCTTAATGCACCCGGATGCTCAACCTTCACGCGCACCGAAATCGAAGAACTCATCGACATTGCAAAAACCCACAAACTTGGTGGCCTTGCCTACATGAAAGTTACCGGCGGCAAACTCGAAAGCAACATCGCCAAATACTTCAAAGACACCATCCAAGCACAACTCATCGCCGCAACCAAAGCAAAAGAAGGAGACTTACTCCTCTTTGCAGCCGACGATTACGAAAAAGCAGCAACCGCACTTGGACAAGTACGACTCCACCTCGGCAAAAAACTCAAACTCATCAAAGAAGGAACGTATCAGTTCACCTGGATGGTCGACTTCCCCCTCTACGAAAAAACAGAAGACGGGACCGGTTGGCAAGCACGCCATCACATATTCACCCACCCCCGAGACCAAGACTTAGACAAACTTGAAACCGACCCCGGACTAGTCCTTGGTAAACTCTACGACTGCGTCCTCAACGGAGTCGAACTTGGATCGGGAAGCATCCGAATCCATCGCAAAGAACTCCAAGAACGCGTCTTAAAAGTCATTGGCCTGACATTCGAACAAGCACAAAAACGATTCGACTTCCTCCTCGAAGCATTCAAATACGGCGCACCACCCCACGGCGGCATTGCCCTTGGATTCGACCGACTTGTTACACTCATGGGCAGCATGAACGACATCCGCGAATTCATCGCATTCCCCCGCAACAAATCAACCGAAAATCCATTAGACGGCAGCCCCCAAGACTGGACACCTGAATTCTTAAAAGAACTCAGTATGAAGTTGGATGTTGTGCAGAAAAAACAATAAGACTAACCTGTTCTTAGATAATCCGCGCCGGATTCTTTCCTCGTTCGTTCTCTTACACTTGCCAACACCGTCTCCACCGAAGGCAACGACTCACGCGTGAGATACGCCTCAAACGAGTCTCTTGGGCCAAAACCTAACGCTGCACAACGACCCACATACCCACAATAATCCTCAATTTGCTCGGAACTAAACACCTTTGCAAACTCGTGCGCGACACGATCACGCTCGCTCCCGCTCACAGATCCCTTACACGCTGCAAACGCCACCTGCTCAATCGTGCAACGCAAATACAACTCCTTATCCAAAACGCCACTCCTTCGATACGCCATGCGCATCTGCGTTTCAAACTCAATCGGATATCCCTCATACGGAACATGCACTTCTGTTTGCCTTTCTTTTGCAACCCTTGTTTCAATCTCTGGGTGACCTGACCCGAAAACAACCAAGGTTGGCTCCTTAATCGCCAAAATTTGCTGCGCCACATCCGCATCCCGCGCGGCCTGATACGCCTCCCCCTTTCTCAAAAACGCTTCCTTAACACCCATCGCATACGCAAGCGGATATTTCAAAAACGCCATATCCGATTCATGCTGCTCTCCCAAAAAATCAAACGGTGCTTCACGCGTACGCTCAAGAACAAACCGCTTTCTTGTTCCCGTCATCAACGACGCAAGAAAATACGACGACTTATCCGCAGTATCACGCAACATACACTCTTGTAACCTGCGCGGCAACTCACCCGTCTCAATATACTTATTCCAATCACTCTCCACGTCGCTTGTGAACCTCACATCAGGAAAAATAAACTCATTAAACACCACATTCACTCTTTGCACCAAATCCCGCACTTTCGGAGTATCCAACTCCGCCATATTCGGAACTAACTCCCGCGTCCTTTCATCCCATACCTCATGCGCCCAAAAATAAAACAATACGTTATCCACCATAAAAACCACCCATTTTTCGCCCATTTCCTCCCCTATATAAACTTTTTCGTGACTTTCAAAAAAGCGCGCCGGGGCAGGGACTTTCAACCCAACAGCTTCAAAACCGTAATCATTCAGTTGTATGAAGTGGTTTGAAGGAGGTTTTGGAGTTCTTGGAGCAAGTTTTGTTTTCTGAGTCTGCATGTTTGGATGATGCTTGTGAGTATTGCGGTGACGTTGGCGCCACGG
>Ga0334722_10001539_pt1 | contig 28580 bp, 21 predicted proteins | sample C3_bottom_MG_FD_207210 | JGI IMG/M metagenome (GOLD analysis project Ga0334722, IMG submission 207210) | Sediment microbial communities from Yellowstone Lake, YNP, Wyoming, USA - C3_bottom | ecosystem: Environmental > Aquatic > Freshwater > Lake > Sediment | place: USA: Wyoming | collected... | reverse complement strand
GCGTACGGCTCGTTGGGCGCGCGGCCGTTCGGCTTGAAGTACTTGCGCAGGATCTCCGCGGCCACTTCCGGCTTGGGGAAGCTCGCCAGCGCGCGCCGGATGGCCCCGGACGGATCTCCGTCCTGCAGCCGCCGCACGAACACGGAGTCGAGGGCCGTCCCCGACACGACGCCGAGGTGCCCGGCCGCCGCCACCGCGCTCGCCAGCTTCCAGTTCGACACGGCGATTCCCATGCCGCCCTGAATGACCAGGGGTAGTGCCGCAGCCGTCATGAGTACTCCTCAAGGAAGAACGCGCGGCCACCGGCGTCGGCGGCGAAACGAGAGAGTCTACAGGTCGCCCCGAACTGTCTCAGTCAGGGGTTCTCTGTAGGGAAACTATTGAAAGATACCGGGGCCGAGTCAGATAAAGAAGGCCCGACCCCCCTTTTTGCGCCTCGGCCGACGGCGCGGCTAGCTCAGCAAGGCAGGCGCCCGGAGGCCGTAATCGAGCCGTGACGCGACCTCCGCGAGCGCGCGATCGATGTCACTCCACAGGTCGGCGGCATCCTCGAGGCCGACGCTGAGCCGCAGCAGACCGCTGCTGATGCCAACCTCCTCGCGCGCCTGCTGGTCGACGACGCGGTGGGTGAGGGCGGCGGGCGGCTGGATCAGCGAGTCGGTGGAGCCAAGGCTCACGGCCGGCGTGATGATCTCGAGCGCTCCAAGGAAGTCGCGCAGCACGGCCGGATCCTTGCTGTCCAGTTCGAACGACAGGATGCTCCCCGGGCCGAGCATCTGGCGTCCGAGCAGGGCCCGGGGATCGTGGCCGGGGAGCGACGGAAAGCGAACGCTCGCCACGCGCCGATCGGCCGCGAGCCGGGCGGCCAGCACGCCGGCCGTCGCCTGCGCCCGCTCGACGCGCAACGCCAGGGTCTGCAGGCCGCGGTGCAACAGGTACGACGCCAGCGGGTGCAACAGCCCGCCGGTGGCGGCGCGCACGTGCTTGATGTCGCGCACCATGGCGTGCGGGCCCGCCACCACGCCGGCCAGCACGTCGCCGTGCCCGCCCAGAAACTTCGTGGCGCTGTGCAACACGAGCGAGGCGCCGAGAGCCAGCGGCTGCTGCAGCACCGGCGTGGCGAAGGTCGAATCGACCATCACGGGCACGCGCCCCGCCTGCCGCACCACCGACGCGATGTCGACGAGTTCGAGCGTCGGGTTGGCCGGCGTCTCGATGACCACCAGCGCCGTGTCGGGGCGCAGGGCGCCGGCGATCTCGTCCTGCGTGGTCCATGTCACCGTGAGGCCGAGCAGGCCCGACGTGAGAAGATGGTCGGAGGTGCCGTAGATCGGGCGCACCGCGACGACGTGCGAGCCGCGCGACTTGGCGGCGAGCAGCACGGCGCTGAAGGCGGCCATTCCGGACGAGAAGGCGGCGGCATCCTCGGCGCCCTCGAGCTCGGCGAGGGCGCGCTCGAAGCGATCGGTGGTCGGATTGAACAGTCGCTGGTAGACGAACGACCCTTGCGGGGCGTCGCCGGCCACGAGGCTGTCGAACGAGCGGGCCGCCTGGTCGAGGTCGGGTGTCGGATACGTGGAGCTGAAGTCGAGCGGCGGCGCATGCACGCCTTTTTCAATGAAGTCGGCGCGCCCGGCGTGCACGGCGCGGGTCGAAAAGGCCTTGGTCACCATCAGCTCCTTGTTCTGTTTGCTCTTGCTAATTTGGTGCTATTAAATACAATTGCCAATATATGCCGAACAATCTTCGGAAACCGCTCGACGCATCGACCATCGACCGAATAGATCGCGACATCCTGGCCTATCTGCAGCACGATGCGCGGATCACGAACAAGGCGCTGGCGGCCAAGGTCGGGCTGGCGCCGTCGAGCTGCCTGGCGCGGGTGCGGCGCCTCGAGGCGTCGGGCGCGGTACTGGGCTACCATGCCGAGGTCGATCCCCGCGTGTACGGCGTGACGCTGGAGGCGCTGATCGCCATCCGGTTGGAGAAGCACGCCCGCACGGCGATCGCGGCGTTCGAGCGGCATATCGGGACGCTGGCCGAGGTGCGCGGCGCGTTTCACGTGGCCGGCGCCAACGACTACCTGGTGCACGTCGCGGTGCGCGACGCCGATCACCTGCGGGCGTTCGCGCTGGCGGCGTTCGCCACGCGGCCCGAGGTGGCGCACATGGAGACGTCGCTGATCTTCTCGCACCGGCGGAATCCGCATTTCGGGACGGCGCCGGCGGGGCCGGGATAGGTCGCGGTCCTTCAACGCGGATCTCGCGGTCCGCAAGCGCGGATCTCGCGTTCTTTCAACACGGAGTCACGGAGAGCCACGGAGATCGCGGAGACTGCCACTGCTGGGAGGAACAGCGCGCGCCACGCAGAATTCAGCGTGGCGCGATGTCGTGCCCCCAGGAAGTTGCCGTTGTCGTCTCCGCGATCTCCGTGGCTCTCCGTGACTCCGTGTTGAAAGAACCACGAACTCTGCGGGCAACAACGCCAGCGGCCTATCGCGACATGAACTGCCGGATGGCGGCCCGGGTGAACTCGCCGAGCACCAACTGGCCCGAGGTGGCGGCGCGATCGTCGAGAAGATCCTTCCAATCATCCGTTCCTTCCCAGAGCACGCGCTTGATGGCGCGCACGGCCTCGGGGTTGGACGACGCGAGCTGATGCGTCCGGGTGGCAACCGCCGTGTCGAGCGCCGTGTCGTCGAGCACGACCTGCGCGTACAGGCCGTGCCGCTCGGCCCACGACGCATCGCGCCAGCCGGCATCGAGCGCCATGGCGCCGAACGCGCCGAGCCCGATCTTGTGCACGATGACGGGACCGACGACGAAGGGCCCGATGCCGACGGCCAGTTCGCTGAGCTTCACCGATGCCTGGTCCACGGCGATGGCGTAGTCCGACGCGGCCACCACGCCGACGCCGCCGCCCACGACCTTGCCATGCACCGCCGTGACCACCGGCACCGGCGCCTCGATCATGGCGAGGATCACGCGGGCGAAGCCGAGGAAGAACTCCTTGCCGGCCGCCGGCGTCTCGATGGCGGCCAGTTCATCGAACGACGCGCCCGCGCAGAACGCCCCCGCCCCCTCGCTGCGCAGCAGCAGGACGCGGACGTCGTCGCGCGCACCGGCGTGGGCGATGGTGGACGCGAGCGAGCGCAGGAGCGCGGCGGGCAGCGCGTTGCTCTTGGGGTGTCCGAACCGGATGGTGGCCACGCCGGCGTCGACGCGCAGGTCGACGGAGCCGTCGTCGGAGAAGGAGGTGGTCGTCGTCATGGCGGCGGCGCGAGATACCGAAAGGAGGGGCGGAACGCTAGCTTGCGAAGACCCCCCAAGATATGCTGTCGAGGCCCGCGCGGCTGGCGCGGACCAGACGACCCGTTCGGAAGGAGCCCCCCCGATGAATCCGACCCCCGCGGTTGCCGAGGACCCCGTCCGGCTCTCCGAGTTCGAGGCGCGCATCGCCGCGGGCCGGACGATCGAGCCGAAGGACTGGATGCCCGAGCGTTACCGGTCGCAGCTGGTGCGGATGATGTCGCAGCATGCGCACTCGGAAGTGGTGGGGATGCTCCCCGAGGGCAACTGGATCACGCGGGCGCCGTCGCTGCGACGCAAGATGGTGCTGCTGGCCAAGGTGCAGGACGAGGCGGGACACGGCCTGTACATCTACTGCGGCACCGAGACGCTGGGCGTGGACCGGCAGGAGCTCGTGCAGCAGCTGCTCGACGGGAAGGCGAAGTACTCGAGCATCTTCAATTATCCGACGCTGTCGTGGGCCGACATGGGCGCCATCGGCTGGCTGGTGGACGGCGCGGCCATCGTGAACCAGACGATGCTGGCCAAGGCGAGCTACGGCCCGTACGCGCGCGCCATGGTGCGCATCTGCAAGGAAGAGAACTTCCACAAGCGCCAGGGCTACGAGATCATGGCGACGCTGTCGCGCGGCACGAGTGTGCAGAAGGCCATGGCCCAGGAGTCGCTGAACCGCTGGTGGTGGCCATCGCTGATGATGTTCGGCCCGCACGACAAGGATTCGCCCAACAGCGACGAGCTGATGCGCTGGGGCGTGAAGCGGAAGGGCAACGATGAGCTGCGGCAGCGGTTCATCAACCTGACCATCGCGCAGGCGAAGGCCATCGACCTGACGGTGCCCGACCCGGACCTGCGGTTCGACGAGGCATCGGGGAACTGGGTGTCGGGCCCGATCGACTGGGACGAGTTCTGGCGCGTGGTCAAGGGGAACGGCCCGTGCAACCGGGAGCGGCTGGCGGCACGGCGCGCCGCGCACGCCGACGGGGCGTGGGTGCGGGAGGCGGCGATGGCACACGCGGCGAAGCAGCGGACGGCGAGGGGAGATTGATGATTGGGGGATTGAAACGCAGTTGAACGTTTTCCGCTCTACGTTATCCGTTCTACGTTTGCCGTCTTCTGATTTCTGTCGTCTGTCGCCTGTCGTCTGTCGTCTGTCGTCTATTTCTATCGTCCCTCGACTATCGTCTCCCGACTCTCCCCCATGCCCACACCGTCCACCGAGTCATCCTGGCCCCTCTGGGAGGTCTTCACGCAGGAGAAGGACGGCGCGCCGCACGAGCACGCGGGGAGCGTGCACGCCACCGACGCCGAGCACGCACTGCAGAACGCGCGCGACGTGTACGCGCGCCGCGGCGAGGCCATCAGCCTGTGGGTGGTGCCGAGCGCCGCGATCACGGCCTCGACCCCCGAGGACATGGGGCCGTTCTTCGACCCGGCCAACGACAAGCCATACCGGCACCCGCAGTTCTACAAGGTGCCGAAGGGCGTGAAGGTCTTCTGATGGGCACCCCGAACCCGGCCCTCGCCACGGCCCTGCTCCGCATCGGGGATGACCGCCTGGTCCTCGGCCACCGGACGTCGGAGTGGTGCGGCCACGCCCCGATCCTCGAGGAGGACATCGCGCTGGCCAACGTCGCGCTCGACCTGATCGGGCAGGCCAACATGGTGCTGCAGCACGCCGGCACGGTGGAGGCGGCGGGCCGCGACCAGGATGCGCTCGCGTTCTTCCGTGATGCGTTCGCGTTCCGCAACGCGCTCCTCTGCGAGCTGCCCAAGGGCGACTTCGCGGTGACCATCGTGCGGCACTTCCTGCACGGCGCCTACAGCGTGCTCCAGTGGGAGGCGCTGTCGCGCTCCACCGACCCGACGCTGGCCGGCATCGCGGCGAAGGCGCTGAAGGAGAGCCGGTACCATGTGCGCCACGCCGGCGAGTGGGTAATCCGGCTGGGCGATGGCACCGACGAGAGCCATCGGCGCGCGCAGGACGCGGTGGACGCGCTCTGGCCGTACACCGGCGAGCTGTTCATGCAGCCGGCCGACGAGGCGACGCTGGTGGCCGATGGCGTCACGGCCGACGTCTCGCACCTCGAGCCGGAGTGGCGCCGCCAGGTGGACGGCGTGCTGCAGCGCGCCACGCTGAACGCCCCGGTGGCGGCGTGGATGCAGCGCGGCGGGCGCGACGGGAAGCACACCGAGCACCTGGGCCGCCTGCTTGCCGAGATGCAGGTCGTGGCGCGGGCGCATCCGGGCGCCGCGTGGTGACCGCCCCCACCCGCGCGCAGGTGCTGGACTGGCTCGACGACGTGAAGGACCCCGAGGTGCCGGTGCTCTCGGTCGTCGAGCTGGGCGTGGTCCGCGATGCGACGGTTGACGCGCACGGCGGCGTGACCGTCACGATCACGCCGACGTACAGCGGGTGCCCGGCCATGCGCGTGATCGAGGACGCCATCCGCGAGGCGCTCGAGCTGCACGGGGTGCCGCAGGTGCAGGTGCGGACCACCTTCACGCCGGCATGGACGACCGACTGGATTCCGGAGTCGGCGCGGGCGAAGCTCGAGGCCTACGGCATCGCGCCGCCGGGCCGGGCGCATGCCGATGAGGAGATGGTGCCGCTCCGGCGCGCCGGCGACAGCCCGCGCTGCCCGTTCTGCCACTCGTCCCGCACGGCGCTGCGCAGCGCGTTCGGCAGCACCGCCTGCAAGGCGCTGTGGGTCTGCGCGGAGTGCACGCAACCGTTCGAGCAGTTCAAGGCGATCTGATTGGCATGCGCCGCGCAGGGCCCGTGTTCTTCAACACGGAGACGCGGAGGTTCACGGAGATCGCGGAGACAACGACTGCAACTGTGACGGCAACGGCAACTGCCACGGCAACTGCAACGGCAACTACCTGGGGTAACGACATCGCGCCACTCGGAATTTCGAGTGGCGCGCGCTGTTCCCCCGGGTTCTTGCCGTCTCCGTGCCCTCCGTGAACCTCCGTGACTCCGTGTTGATAAACACCCAACCCGAGTCACCACACAGAAACGGACGCACCTACACGCTGAGCACGTTCTCGATGCGCGCCGCGATGCGCTCGACCGTCGGCACGATGGCGTTCAACAGGTCGGTGTGGTACGCCACGGGGATGTCGGCCGGGGCGAGGCGCTGCACCGGCGCGTCGAGGTGCCAGAAGGCGTCGCTCGCCAGCGTCGCGGCGATCTCGGCCCCGAATCCGGCGGTGAGGTTGTCTTCGTGCACCACCAGGCAGCGCCCGGTCTTCTCCACCGACGCGAGCACCGCCGCCTTGTCCCACGGCGCGACGGTGCGCAGGTCGATGAGCTCCACCCGGCCGCCGAATTGCCCGGCCGCCTCGGCGCAGCGATGCACCATCGCCCCCCACGTCACGACGGTGATGTCGGTCCCCTCGCGCAGGATGTTCGCACGGCCGAACGGGAGCACGTAGTCGTCGCCGGGATAGCGGGCGCTGCCGTCGGACGTCATGAGCAGCGACCGGTGCTCGAAGAAGATCGTCGGGTCAATGCCGCGCATCGCCGCGCGCAGCAGCCCCACGGCGTCGGCGGCGTTCGACGGCATGGCCACGCGCCACCCGTACGCGTGCACGAACCGCACCTCGTCGCTCAGCGAGTGCCACGGGTCGCCCACGTCCTTGCCGAAGCCGCCCGGCATGCGCACCACCACCGGCGCCGCAAAGCGGTTGCGCGTGCGCCACCGCGTGGTGCCAAGGTTGTTGAGCTGCTCCGCGGCGGGGTCGGCGTACTTGCGGAACTGGATCTCGGTCACCGGCATCAGCCCGGCGATCGCCATCGCCGACGCCCTCCCGATGATCCCCTCCTCCGATAGCGAGGTGTCGAAGACGCGCGCCGCGCCGTGCTTCTTCTGCAGCCCCTCGGTGACGAGGTGCACGCCGCCCTTGCGTCCCACGTCCTCGCCGAACACCAGGACGCGCGGGTTCGCCGCCAGCTCCACGTCGAGCGTGCGGCGCACCGCCTCGGCGAAGCGCAGCACCGCGCCGTCGGCCGCGGGGACGTCGGTGCCGCGCAGCCGCGCGCGCTCCGCCGCCGGCACGCCGCCCATCACCGCCGGCTCGTCGTCGCCAACCACGAAGCGCGCAACATCCACCGCGCTCGGCATGGGCCGCGCCCGCGCCGCGTCCACGGCGGCGCGCACCTCGTCCTCCACCTCGCGCACCATGGCATCCCACGCGCGCGCCGTCATCAGCGCGGGAACGAGGTAGGCCTTGAGCTTCGGCAGCGGGTCGCGCGCGAAGTCGGCCTCGATCTCGGCGTCGGTGCGGTACCCCTTCTGGTTGTCAGGCCCCGAGTGGCTGTTGAGCCGCGGCACGGTGAGGTGCACCAGCGCCGGCCCCTTGCCGGCGCGAACGTGGTCCACCCCCTCGGCGAGCAGGCGCGCCGTCTCGCCCGGATTGGTGCCATCGCCGTCGCGGATCAGCAGGCCACCGAACGCCGCGAGGTTGCGGGCCACGTTGCCGCCCGGCGTCTGCATGCCGCTGTGCACCGAGATGCCGAGGTCGTTGTCCTCGATGTAGAACAGCAAGGGGAGCTGGAGCGTCGTGGCCATCGTGAGCGCGGACCAGAAGCCGTTGGCCGCCACCGAGCCGTCGCCGCCAAGCACCACGCCGATGGACCCGTCGTACGACGCGTCGCCGAGCACGTCGCGGTGGTACGTGATGGCCTGTGCCCAGCCCGCCGTCGGCGTGTACTGCGAACCGACGTCACCGGCCATCGGGAGCACGGTGCAGCCGCCGTCGGGGCGCGGCAGGTTGCACACCACCCCGATGTCGCGCCCGTCGCTGAAGCCGCCCGCCCGTCCGAGCGGGCTGCCGTGGGCGTCTTCGATGCTCAGGCCGAGCGAGAGGAGAAGCGGCCGTGAACGGTAGTACGCGCCGGCCGCGTCGTGCCGGCCGGTCAGCAGCGTGCCGAGAATGACCTGGGCCACCTCGTGCCCCTTGGCCGAGAACTGGTACTGCACCAGATGCTCCTTGGGCGTCGTCGCCTTGGAGCGGTTCAGCAGCTCCTCCAGGTCGTCGAGCGCGCGCGAAGCCAGGGCGGTGCGGGCAATGCGGACCCAGTCGAAGCGGGGATCGGGGGCGACGGGTTTGGAGGCAGCCATGCCGTGAAATTATCACCGGGGGAGCGCAGGGGCGAATGCGCATCCGCTGGCGCGGGCCGGTTCCGGCCGGCGAGGAATAGAAGCTTGACGCTCTTCGCTGTACTTTATACGGGGTACGATGCATCCGACTGGTCGTATGGCGTAGAACGTACGGCGTACAGCTTGCGGCTTCCTTTCCCTGCCGAGTCCCCCCCGTTGCCACCGCTCCTCGTTTCCCACGAATCCGGCGTCGCGCGCCTGACCCTCAATCGGCCGGACGTGCTGAACAGCGTCACTCGCGAACTGGGCGGCGCGCTGCAGCAGGCGCTGCGCGACGCGGCGACGGACGACGGCGTGCGCGCGGTGCTGCTCACCGGCGCCGGCCGCGGCTTCTGTGCCGGCCAGGACCTTGCCGAGGCGATGCCCGCCGATGGCACGATTCCCGACCTCGGCGACTTCGTGCGCGAGACGTGGAACCCGGTGGTCAGCGCCATCCGCCACCTCGAGAAGCCCGTGGTCTGCGCGGTGAACGGCGTCGCGGCCGGCGCGGGGGCCAACCTCGCCTTCGCCTGCGACATCGTCTTCGCCGCGTCGAACGCCACGTTCGTGCAGTCGTTCGCAAGGATCGGCGTGATCCCCGACAGCGGCGGCACCTTCCTGCTGCCGCGCCTCGTCGGCCTGCATCGCGCCACCGCCATGACGATGCTCGCCGAGAAGATGACGGCCGAGCAGGCGCGCGACTGGGGGCTCGTGCACCAGGTGGTGGCGCCCGAGGCGCTCGGTGACACGGCCTTCGCCACGGCCGCGCACCTCGCCACGCAGCCGACCCGCGCCCTGGGCATGATCAAGCGGGCGTTCAATGCGTCGCTCGGCGTGGACGTGGACCGCCAGTTGGCATACGAGGAGGCGCTGCAGCGCGAGGCGGGGCGCACCGCCGACTACGCCGAGGGCGTGCACGCCTTCCTCGAGAAGCGCACGCCGCGGTTCACCGGGCAGTGACGCCGATGATCACAGCGACGACGCGCGTGGGGGTGGTCGGCGCCGGTGCCATGGGGCGCGGCATCGCGCAGGTGGCCGCCGCCGCGGGGCACCCGGTGGTGCTGGCCGATGCGCGGCCGGCGGCCGCGGCCGGCGCCCGCGAGGCCATCGCGCATGCGCTGGCCTCGCTCGTGGCCAAGGGCAAGCTCGCCGCCGACCGGCGCGAGTCCATCCTGGCGCGCATCACGACCGCCGACACGACGGCGGACGTCCGTGCGCCGGGCGCGGCGCTGTCGGCGCTCGCGCCGTGCGGACTGGTGATCGAGGCGATCGTCGAGGACCTCGACGCCAAACGCGGGCTCTTCGCCCAGCTGGCCGCCGTCGCGGCGCCCGACGCCGTGCTCGCCACCAACACGTCGTCGCTGTCGGTCGCCGCCATGGCCGCCGGCTGCCCGTCGCCCGAGCGGATCATCGGCCTGCACTTCTTCAACCCGCCGCCGGTGCTACCGCTCGTCGAGGTCGTCCCGTGGGCCGGCACCGACCCCGACGTGGCCGAGGCGTGCGTGGCCCTGATGACGGTGTGGGGCAAGACGGCGGTGCAGTGCTCCGACACGCCGGGATTCATCGTCAACCGGGTGGCGCGCCCGTTCTACGGCGAGGCCCTCCGCATCGCCGAGGAGGGCTTTGCCAGCTTCGCCACCATCGACTGGGCGATGCGCACCATCGGCGGGTTCCGCATGGGACCGTTCGAGCTGATGGACTTCATCGGCAACGACGTGAACTTCGCGGTGACGCAGGCGATCTACACGGGATTCTTCCACGAGCCGCGGTTCCGCCCGTCGCTCACCCAGCAGCGGCTCGTGGCCGCCGGCTGGCTCGGTCGCAAGTCGGGGCGCGGCTACTACGAGTACCACGAGGGAGCGGTGCCGCCCGTGCCGGTGATGGACGAGCGGCTGGGCGCCACCATCGTCGAGCGCATCCGCGCGATGCTCATCAACGAAGCCGTCGAGGCCGTCCGGCTCGGCGTCGCCAGCGCGGAGGACATCGACCTCGCGATGCAGCAGGGCGTGAACTACCCCCGCGGCCTGCTGGCGTGGTGTGACGAACTGGGCGCCGGGCGCGTGCTCGAGACGATCGAGTCGCTCCACGCCGAGTACCACGAGGAGCGCTATCGTCCGTCGCCGCTGCTGCGCCGCGCCGCCCGCCACGGGATCCGTTTCCGCCGATGAACGCACGCACGCCCGCGCAGGCCGCCCGAAGGGCCCTCGTCTTCCCCGCTCCCCCGCTGACCTCATGACCCACGCCTTCATTGCCGGCGGCCTCCGCACGCCGATCGGCGCCCTCGGCGGCACCCTGAGCGAAGTGCGCGCCGACGACCTCGCGGCGCACGTCATCCGCGAACTGCTGCGCCGCCACGCGGGCGCGGACCCGGCCGCCATCACCGACGTGGTGCTCGGCTGCGCCAATCAGGCCGGCGAGGACAATCGCAATGTCGCCCGCATGGCGGCGCTGCTGGCCGGGTTGCCGGAGAGCGTGCCGGGCGAGACGGTGAATCGCCTGTGCGCGTCGGGCCTGAGCGCCATCGCGACGGCGGCCCGCGGCGTGATGGTGGGCGACGGCGACCTGTACGTCGCCGGCGGCGTGGAGAGCATGACGCGCGCGCCGTACGTGCTGTCGAAAGCCGCCAAGCCGTTCGCCCGCGACGTGGAGCTGTACGACACGTCGCTCGGCTGGCGCTTCGTCAATCCCGTGATGAAGGAGCGCTACGGCATCGACTCCATGGGCCAGACGGCCGAGCATGTGGCCGAGGAACACGGCGTCAGTCGCGCCGACCAGGACGCGTTCGCGTTGCGTTCACAGCAGAAGGCGGCAGCGGCGCGCGCGTCGGGGCGATTGGCCGGGGAGATTGCGCCGATCTCAATTCTCCAGAAGAAGGGCGCGCCGCGCGTGGTGGCTGACGATGAGTTCATCCGGGCCGACTCGACGCTCGAGGGGCTGGCGAAGCTCAAGCCGGCCTTTCGCACCGACGGCAAGGGCTCGGTGACCGCCGGCAATGCGTCGGGGCTCAACGACGGCGCGGCCGCCACGTTCGTGTGCTCCGAGGCGGGGGCGGGCGCGCACGGCCTCACGCCGATGGCGCGCATCGTCAGTGTGGCGGCGGCCGGCGTGGCGCCGCGGACCATGGGCATGGGCCCCGTGCCGTCGTCGCAGAAGGCGCTGGCAAGGGCCGGACTGACGATCGACCAGATGGACGTGATCGAGATCAACGAGGCATTCGCCGTGCAGGTGCTGGCATCGCTGCGGGCGCTGGGCGTGGCCGATGACGACCCGCGCGTGAACCCCAACGGCGGCGCCATCGCGCTGGGGCACCCGCTCGGCATGTCGGGAGCGCGGCTGGCCATCACCGCCGCGTGGCAGCTGCAGCAGAACCGCGGGCACTACGCGCTGGTGACCATGTGCGTGGGCGTCGGCCAGGGCATGGCCGCGGTGCTGGAGCGCGTGTAGCGATGGCGAGCATCTATGCCTTCGAGGGCTTCGTGCCGGTGGTGCACGAAAGCGCCTTCGTGCACCCCAACGCCACCGTGGTGGGCAATGTGGTGATCGGCCGCGACGTGTACGTGGGGCCGGGCGCCGTGATCCGCGGCGACTGGGGCGGCATCGAGATCGCCGACGGCTGCAACGTGCAGGAAGGTTGCATCGTGCACATGTTCCCCGGCCTCGTGGTGCGCCTCGAGGAGAACGCCCACATCGGCCACGGCGCGGTGGTGCACGGGGCGCACATCGGGCGCAACGTGCTCATCGGCATGAACGCGGTGGTGATGGACCAGGCCGACATCGGCGACGAGAGTATCGTGGGCGCGCTCTGCTTTGTGCCGGGCGAGATGCAGGTGCCGCCGCGCTCGGTGGTGGTCGGCAACCCGGCCCGGATCGTGAAGGCGGTGAGCGACGAGATGCTGGCGTGGAAGTCGGCGGGGACGTCGCTGTACCAGACGCTGCCCGGCCGCCTGCGCGAATCGCTGCAGCCGTGCGACCCGCTGCGCGAGGTGCCGGCCGACCGCGCGGTGCAGGCCGCCAGCTACCACACATGGAAGACGACACAACGTGACTAGCCTGCCCACACCGCTGGACCTCTCGGGCGACGCGCCGCGCGCGCTGTTCAGCTACGCGGCCGGCGACTGGGTGCGCGGCACGGGCCCGCGCACCGCGCTCCATCATGCGGTCACGGGCCGCGTGATTGCCGAAGCCGGGAGCGGCGGCCTCGACTTGGGCGCCATGGTGCACCACGCGCGCACGGTGGGCGGGCCGGTGCTGCGCGCCCTGACCTTCCACCAGCGCGCCCGCATGCTGAAGGCGCTCGCCCAGTACCTCATGGCGCGCGTCGAGGGCTACTACGCCGTCTCGGCGGCCACCGGCGCCACGCGGCGCGACGGCTGGGTGGACATCGAGGGCGGCATCGGCACGCTGTTCGCGTACGCGTCGCGCGGGCGCCGCGAGTTTCCCGACGAGCCGTTCCACGTGGAGGGGCCCACCGAGCGGCTCTCGCAGGGCGGCACGTTCGCGGGCCGGCACATCTGCGTGCCGCTCGAGGGCGTGGCGGTGCACATCAACGCCTTCAACTTCCCGGTGTGGGGGATGCTCGAGAAGCTCGCCCCGACGCTGCTGGCGGGGGTGCCGGCCATCGTGAAGCCGGCGACGATCACCAGCTACCTCACCGAGGCCGTCTTCGCCGGGATCATCGAGAGCGGCATCCTGCCGCCAGGGAGCGTGCAGCTCATCTGCGGCAGTGCCGGCGACCTGCTGGACCATCTCGACGAGCAGTGCGCCGTGGCCTTCACCGGCAGCGCCGACACGGCGCGGATGCTGCGGCAGCGCGAGTCGATCGTGCGGCACAACGTGCGGTTCAACGCCGAGGCCGATTCGCTCAACTTCTCCATGCTCGGGCCCGATGCCACGCCAGGGACGGAGGAGTTCGCGCTGTTCATCCGCGAGGTGGCGCACGAAATGACGAGCAAGGCCGGGCAGAAGTGCACGGCAATCCGGCGCACGCTGGTCCCCGAGTCGCTGGTGGAGGAGGTGGGCGCCGCGCTTGCCGCGCGCCTGGCGGGCGTCGTCATCGGCGACCCGTCGGTGGACGGCGTGCGCATGGGACCCCTCGCGGCGCAGGTGCAGGTGGGCGAGGTGCAGCGCGCGGTGGATGCCATCGCCCACGACACCGAGCTCGTGTACGGCGAGGTGGGCCTGCCCGACGTCACCGGCGCCGACGCGGCGCGGGGCGCGTTCTATCCCATCCTGCTCTTCGCGTCGCGCGACCCGATGCGCCGCACGGCCCCGCACGACGTGGAGGCGTTCGGCCCGGTCAACACGCTCATGCCGTACCGGACGGTGGACGACGCGATCGCGCTGGCGCGGCGCGGCCGCGGATCGCTGGTGGGGTCGGTGTTCACGGCCGACGACGCCGTGGCGCGCACCGTCGCGCTGGGCACCGCGGCGCACCACGGGCGCCTGCTGCTCGTCAACCGCCACTCGGCCCGCGAGAGCACCGGGCACGGCTCGCCGCTCCCCGGCCTGGTGCACGGCGGCCCCGGCCGCGCCGGCGGCGGCGAGGAGTTGGGCGGCGCGCGCGGCGTGCTGCACTTCATGCAGCGCACGGCGCTGCAGGGCTCGCCGACCACGCTCTCAGGCATCGTGCACGACTACATGCCAGGCGCGGCGACGACCGGCGACGCGGTACACCCCTTCCGCAAGCACTTCGAGCAACTGGCCATCGGCGAGACGTTCCACACGCCGTCGCGCACAATCACCGACGACGACGTGGACCGCTTCGCCGCGCTGTCCGGCGACCATTTCTACGCCCACCAGAGCGACGCGATGGCGCGGCTGGGCGTGTTCGAGCGCAAGGTGGCGCACGGGTACCTGGTGCTCTCGGCGTCGGCGGGACTGTTCGTCGACCCCGCGCCGGGGCCGGTGCTGGCCAACTACGGCCTCGAGGGACTGCGCTTCGTGAAGCCGGTCTACCCCGGCGACGCCATCCACGCGCGGCTGACCGTGAAGCAGAAGACGGCCAAGGAGACGCCCGCCGACGGCATCCCGCAGGGCGTGGTGGCGTGGGACGTCGAGGTGCGCAACCAGGACGACGAGCCCGTGGCGATCTACACGATCCTGACCCTGGTGCGGAAGCGGCACGGGTAGGGCGAACGGACGACTGAAGTCGGACGACGGCAAACTGACAACGGGTGTTCAGTTCGTCGTTTACCGTTTACGGTCATCCGGCCCGGACCCTTCACCGCCCCAGATCCTTGAGGTTCCGGTACAGCGCCAGCGCCTCGGGGTTGGCGAGGGCCCCGACGTTCTCCACGTCGCGCCCGTGGACGACGTCGCGCACCGCCATCTCGCTGATCTTGCCGCTGCGGGTGCGCGGAATGTCGGCCACCGGGACGATGATCCGGGGGACGTGGTGCGGGCTCGCGTTCGCCCGGATGTCGCGGCGCAGGCGCTCGGCCAGCGCGTCGGTGAAGGACGCATCGTCCCGCAGCCGCACGAAGAGCACGATGCGCTCGTCGGTGCCGCCCGCGCCGTCGGGCACCGACTGCGCGATGACGACGCTCTCCAGCACTTCGGGCGCCTGCTCCACCTGGCGGTAGATCTCCGCCGTCCCGATGCGCACGCCGCCCGGGTTGAGGGTCGCGTCACTGCGCCCATGCACCACGAGGCCGCCCCGCGGCGTCTCCTCGGCCCAGTCGCCGTGGCGCCAGACGCCCGGGAAGCGCATGAAGTAGGCGTCGCGGTAGCGCGCGCCGTCGGGGTCGTTCCAGAAGGCGACGGGCATCGACGGAAACGGCGCGGTGCACACCAGCTCGCCCGGCGTGCCCACCACGCGCCGGCGGTCGGCGTCCCAGATCTCCACCGCCATGCCGAGCCCCAGCGACTGCAGCTCGCCGCGATGCACCGGCAGCAGCGGATTGCCCAGGGCAAAGCACGAGATGAGGTCGGTGCCGCCGGAGATGCTCGCCAGCATCACGCCCGGCTTCACGTCGCGCGCCACGTAGTCGAACGCGTGCGCCGCCAGCGGACTTCCCGTGCTGAGGATGGCGCGCAGCGCCGGCAGGGCGAGCGAGCGCGCCGGCGCCAGGCCGGCCTTCTCCGACATCGCCAGGAACCGCGCGCTCGTCCCGAACACGCTGACGCGCTCCTCGGCCGCCATCTCCCACAGCAGTCCCTCGCGTCCCGGCGGCATGGGCGCGCCGTCATAGAGCACGAGGGTCGCCCCCGACGCCAGCGCGGAGACGAGCCAGTTCCACATCATCCAGCCGCACGTGGTGAAGTAGAACAGCCGCTCGTCGGGCTGCAGGTCGAGGTGCAGCTGGTGCTCCTTCAGGTGCTGCAGCAGCGTCCCCCCCGCGCCGTGCACCATGCACTTGGGCAGTCCGGTGGTGCCCGAGGAGTACATCACGTAGAGCGGGTGGCCGAACGGCAGCCGCGTGCATTCGAGCGGCGCCCCGCGCCCCGGCGCGACGAACGCGTCCCACGTCTGCGCGTGCCGGATGGCACTGAGCGCCGGGGCATCGGCCGCGCGCGGCACGACGACGACGCGCTCGATGGACGGCAGGGCGGCGACGATGTCGCGCACCCGCTGCAGGCAGTCGAGGTCGCGGCCCGCGTACCGGTACGAGTCGGCGCAGAACAGGACGCGCGGCGCCACCTGGCCGAAGCGGTCGAGCACGCCCGCCACGCCGAAGTCCGGCGAGCAGGAGGTCCAGACGGCGCCGAGCGACGCCGCCGCGAGCATGGCGATGACGGCCTCCGGGACGTTGGGCAGGTAGCCGGCCACGCGATCGCCGGGCGCGATGCCCACCGCCCGCAGCGAGGCCGCGACGGCGGCGACCGCGTCGGCCAGTTCGCGCCAGGTCAGCGTGCGCCTGCCCGGCCGCTCGTCGCGGGCGATGATGGCGCAGCCGTCATCGCGGCGGCGCAGCAGGTTCTCGGTGAAGTTCAGCCGGGCGCCCTCGAACCAGAGCGGCCCGAGGAGCGGATCGGGCGGGGCCATGCGGTCGCGGCCGATGAGCACGGCGTCCCACGAGCCGCCGCCGGGCAGCGGCTCGGCGATCACCGCCGTCCAGCGCCAGAGCGCGCTCCAGAAATCCTCGCGGCACCGCACCGACCAGGCGTGCCAGTCCGGCCACGGATCGGCCGCCTCGGGCGATGCCGTGTGCGTCTGCGCAACGTGCGCGAAGAACCGGCCCATGGCGGTGCACGCCCGTGCGTCTTCAGGGGGTATCCACGTCGTCGGGGATGCACCGGACATATAAGGGGCCTGGAGGGGAACTTTCCCTGAAAAGATGATATAATGTGATCTGTGACACCACGGCGGCGTAGCCAACCGCACCAGCTTCGGCTGGAATTGCCTCGATGACACGGGCGCTCGCCCATGGCAAGCCGGCGCGCGCCGCGCGTCCCCCACAACTCCTTAGGTGGAGACACTTGACTATGCGATTCCGTCTCAGCGCACTGGCGCTCTCGCTGGCCGCGGCCATGCCGCTGTCGGCGCAGCAATTCACGCCGGTTGAGATCGGCGTGTACGGGCAGTTCACCAAGTTCGACGCGGTCACCAAGCTCGACAACGCCTACGGGATCGGCGGGCTCATCAGCATTCCGCTGGTCCATCGCATCGCGTTCCAGTATGAAGGCGACTTCGGCGCCACCAAGAGCAGCCGGGTGGGCGACCTGACCGCCCTCAATCACCGGTTCGACCTGGTGTATCACATCCCGTGGGGCGGGCGCAACACCTTCTTCTTCGGCGGCGGCTGGACCGGCTCGCAGTACCGCACCGACACCACGAAGAACCAGTACGACTCGGGCATGAACGTCACCGCCGGCCTGCGCTTCTGCCTGGGCGACAAGTGGGCGCTGCGTACCAGCGGCGTGATGGACTTCAAGGACCCGTCGGACCAGGTGCCGACCGGCGACGCGACCAAGACGCTGAGCCTGCGCGCCGGCCTCAGCCGGTTCTTCGGCGGCAAGGCCGAGAACTCGCCATGCGTGGTCGCCGCGCCAGTGGTGGCTCCGCCGCCGCCGCCTCCGCCGGCCCCCGCGCCCCCGCCGCCGCCGCCGGCCAAGGCCGAACCGGCGCCCGCGCCGGCTCCGCCGCCGCCTCCGCCGCCGGCCCCCGCGCCCAAGCCGCGCGAGGTCTTCCGCATGACCGGCGTCTACTTCGACTTCGACAAGTCGGCGCTGAAGCCGGCGGGCAAGGACACACTCGAGTCGGCCGTGAAGTACCTGAATGCCAACCCCGGCGTGCACGTGGAGATCCAGGGCCACACCGACAGCATCGGGACGGACGCCTACAACCGCTCGCTCTCCGACCGTCGCGCGACGACGGTGATGAAGTACCTGCGTGAGCGCGGCATCGACGCGTCCCGCATGACCATCAAGGGGATGGGCGAGAGCGACCCCGTGGCCGACAACGGCACCAAGGAAGGCCGGGCGCTCAACCGGCGCGTGGTGATCATCGAGCTGTAACCGATGATCGAGGACATGGACTCAGGATTGCGATAGCCGATCCCGATTCCGGATGGCGATGGACGATGGGGGGAGCCGCGAGGCTCCCCTCATTTGTTTATGTGGCACAGGGACTTACCGGGCGGCCGGGTCGGATGAGAACGGACCTCACTTGGCCCCGCCGCACTCTTGCGGGCACCGGCGACCCATCGGCATCTTCTGGGGGTCATTCGCATCGGGACGAACCGTCCACCACCCACCCCCTGTCGAGCCGCCTACATAAGAGAGGGGTCCCGATCCGCCGACCGCACCGGTACGACACCGGCCGTGCGGACGCTGGAGCATCAGTCGCAGTCCACCAGAACCCGGTACAGCTCATGATGAAGAAAAGAGTACTCATGGTGTTGATGGGAATACTCGCCGTGTCGTCCCAGGCCCTTGCCCAGCTGAAGACGGTGACGGGCAAGGTGACCAGCGAGGTCGGCGCCCCGATGGCGGGAGCGCAGGTCATCGTGAAGGGGACGCGCTTCGGCGCCCTCACCAACAACGACGGCAACTATTCGGTGCGGGCCGAACCCGGCCAGGTGCTGCAGTTCCGCTTCATCGGGAACGCCCCCGAGGAGCGCACCGTCGGGGCCGAGGACGTGATCAACGTGCAGCTGAAGCGCGTGGCCACGGGCCTCGATGCGGTGGTCGTCTCCGCCCTTGGCGAGACGAACGTCAAGCGCGCCCTCGGCACCGCCCAGCAATCCATCCAGGGCGTCGACATCGCCCAGACGAACCGCGAGAATTTCATCAACGCGCTCTCCGGGCGCGTGGCGGGCGTCGAGGTGGTGAGCAGCTCGGGGACGCCGGGCTCGTCGACGTCGATCACGATCCGCGGCATCAGCTCGATCTCGAGCAGCAACCAGCCGCTGATGATCATCGACGGCCTGCCGCTGGACAACAAGACGCTGAACACCGGCGTGCTCGCGTCGGACGCGCCGAACTCGTCGATCGCGTTCAGCAACCGGTTCCTCGACTTCACCAACCGCGCCTCGGACCTCAATCCCGAGGACATCGAGAGCCTGGTGGTGCTCAAGGGCCCCGAGGCGTCGGCGCTGTACGGCATCGACGCCGCCAACGGCGCGATCGTCATCACGACCAAGCGCGGCAAGCCGGGCACCGGCGGCTTCGAGTACAGCAACAGCTTCCGGCTGGACAAGACCGGGGCGCACCCGTCGCTGCAGCGCCAGTACGGGCCGACGACGCCGGGGACGAGCATCGGCTCGTTCTCGTACTTCGGCGCGCCGTACGCCGCGGGCACGACGTTCTATGACAACGTGGACGGCTTCTTCCGCACGGCGCTGACGCAGAAGCACAACCTGTCGTTCAGCGGCGCGGCGCCGGACAACCGGATCAACTACCGCATCTCGGTGTCGGCCGACAAGCAGGAAGGCGTGATCCCGAACTCGAACTACGGGCGCATCAACCTGACGGGCGCCTCGCAGGCCGTGGTGAACTCGTGGCTGAAGGCCGACCTGTCGATGACCTATTCGTACTCGAACAACGACCAGGTCTTCAAGGGCGACGGCGGCCCGCTGCTCGGCCTGCTGCTCTGGCCGCAGACCGACAACGCCAAGGACTGGCTGACGCCGGCCGGGACGCGCCGGCGCGTCACGCTGCTTGGCCAGGGAAGCGAGGTGGACAATCCGTACTTCAACGTGGCCAAGAACGTCATCAATGCGAAGACCAACCGCATCATGACGAACATCGGCTTCACGATCGCCCCGTGGCAGTGGGGCAACCTGAAGACGAACATCGGCGTGGACGGCTACACCAACCAGAACCTGATCATGCGGCATCCCGAGAGCTACTACGGGTACTCGCTGGGCGGGGCGCTGGACATCGCCGACAACATCACGCGCAACATCTCGACGCAGACGCTGCTGAACATCAACAGCCGCCAGATCTGGAAGGGGCTGTCGCTGAGCGGCCTGGTCGGCAACTCGGTGAGCGACGCCCGCGACCTGACCGACGCGGTGAAGGGCCAGAATTTCCTGGACCCGAACTTCATCTCGATCAACAACACCGACCTCGCCACGCGCTACGCCCGCTCGACGCTGTCGCAGCGCCGGCTGGTCAGCGTGTTCGGCAGCGCGACGTTCGACTACAACAAGTACCTGTACGTGACGCTCACCGGGCGCAACGACTGGACGTCGACGATCCCGCAGGAGCGCAACTCGTTCTTCTATCCCTCCATCAACACGTCGTTCATCTTCACCGACGCCTTCCCGTCGCTGACGCGCTTCCTGACGTCCGGCAAGCTGCGCGCCGGCTACGCCGAGGTGGGCAAGGATGCGCGGCCGTACGCCTACCGTCCGTCGCTGGAGTCGAAGACGACGTCGTACGGCGGCTATGGCTACGGGTTCACCGGCCCGAACCTCGGGTTGAAGCCGGAGTTCAAGATCTCGCGCGAGCTGGGCACGGAGCTGAGCTTCCTCGACGACCGGCTGGGCGTGGACTTCACGGTCTACCACTCGGAGACGAAGGACCAGATCGTCAACGACATCCGCGGCAGCTACGCCACGGGCTACATCCTGTTCAACCTCAACGGCGCGGTCACCCGCAACAAGGGCTACGAGCTCACGCTGCGCGGCACGCCGTGGATGAAGAACGGCGTCACGTGGGACGTGGTGGCCAACTACAACCAGTCGAGCGGCCGGACGATCGCGCTGCCGAACTCGCTGCCGGAGTCGTACATCTCCGACACGTGGCTGTACGGCAACGTGCGCAACGGCACGATGCCCGGGCTGAGCACGATGTCGCTGACCGGCTTCTTCTACCTGAAGAACAACAAGGGCGACCTGCTGATCAACCCGACCAACGGCCTGCCGCTGAAGTCGAGCACGTTCATCGACCGCGGCTATGACCGCCAGCCGAAGTACACGGTGGGCGTGACGAACTCGTTCCGCTACAAGAAGGCCTCACTGAACTTCCTGCTCGACTTCCGCCGCGGCGGCGACGTGTTCAACGCCACCGACCACCTGCTGACGGTGCGCGGCCTGGCCGAGCGGACGGCCGACCGCGAGGTGCCGCGGGTCATCCCGGGCGTGCTGCGCGACGGCCTGGAGAACACGGCCAACCCGACGCGGAACAACATCGTGGTCATCCCGGCGCAGCAGACGGCGTACTACACCGGCATGAGCGAGGAGCTGTTCATCGAGAAGAACATCAACTGGGTGCGGCTGAAGGACATCACGTTCCGCTACCAGCTCCCGCCGACGTGGCTCTTTGCCCGCGACGCCAGCGTGTTCGTGACCGGTACCGACCTGTGGATCAAGACCAACTACACGGGCATGGACCCGATCGTGAACGGCAACACCGCGGCGGTCGGCGGCTCGGGCGGCACCGGCATCGACTACGGCAATTTCCCGGTGCCGAAGGGCCTGAGCTTCGGGCTCAAGGTAGGGTTCTGATCATGACGCACACTTCGCGCATTCGCACGCGGCCTGCCGCGCGCCAGACTTCGTTCACGGACAAGCCGATGAAAATACTCCGCGGAGCATTGCTCGCCGGCGCGCTGTTGCTGCCGACGACGAGCTGCAAGGACTTTCTGGACGTCAACACCAACCCCAACGCCCCGCAGACGGTGACGGCGAACCTGTACCTGCCGCCGATGCTGCACTGGCTGGCGATGTCGCCGCAGTGGGACGGCCGCTTCGTGGGGCTGTACACGCAGCAGTGGTGGCATGTCGGGACGGGCATCCCCGCCACGACGTGGGGCCGCATGGGCTACGACCCGGGCAGCGACAACGGCGCGCAGCAGTGGCGCGACGTGTACTGGTCGTGGGGCCAAAACCTCGTGGACATGATCAACAAGGCCGAGGCGGAGAAGCGCTGGGACGTGGCCGGGGTCGGTTACCTGCTGAAGGGCTACGGCTGGCTCGTGCTGACCGACCTCCACGGCGAGATCATCGTGAAGGAGGCCATCGACCAGAGCCGGTTCGCCTTCGACTACGACACGCAGGAGTACGCATACGGCGAGGTCCTGCGGCTGTTCGACGTGGCGATCGCCGACCTGCAGAAGACCGGCGACGCGGTGGACCAGGCGTACCTGGCGAAGGGCGACAAGATGTACAACGGCGACCGGACGAAGTGGCTGAAGCTGGCCTACGGCATGAAGGCGCTGGCGCTGAACCACTTCTCCAACAAGTCCACCTACAAGCCGGCGGACGTGATTGCCGCGGTGGACCAGTCGTTCGCCAGCAACGCCGATGACGCGCTGCTGCAGTTCCCGTCGCTGCAGCCCAACGACGACCGCAACTTCTACGGCCCGACGCGCGGCAACATGCCGAGCTACCGGCAGGCGGCGTTCGCGGTGCAGCTGATGAACGGCACGCAGACCAACGGCACGGTGGATCCGCGCATGAGCCGCATGATGGCGGCCTCGCCGGACGGCCAGTACCGCGGCCTCGACGTCAACGTGCTGGGCTTCGGCGCGCTCTCCACGGCGCAGCAGCCCATGAACTTCTGGGGCTACGTGACGACGCCGCCGGTCGGTTCGCCGACGCGCTACATCTTCGACGACAAGACCCGCTGGCCGATCGTGACCTACGCCGAACTGCAGTTCGTGAAGGCCGAGGCGGCCTTCCGCGCGGGCGACAAGGCGACGGCGCTCGCGGCGTACAAGAACGGCATCGCGGCGCACATGGACTTCGTGAACGCCCGCAACCAGGACAACGGCCAGACGGCCACCCAGATCAGCGCGGCCGAGAAGGCGGCGTTCCTCGCCGACCCGAACATCGTGCCGACGTCGGCCGGCGCCCTGACGCTGTCGCAGATCATGGTGCAGAAGTACATCGCGCTGTGGGCGTGGGGCCACAACGAGTTGTGGATGGACATGCGCCGGTTCCACTACACGGACCTCGACCCGGCGACGGGCAAGCAGATCTACCCGGGCTTCTCCATCCCGACCACGCTCTACGCGGCGAACGCCGGCAAGCCGGTGTACCGCATCCGGCCGCGCTACAACTCCGAGTACGTGTGGAACATCCCCGCCCTGACCACGATCGGCGGCATGGCCGAGGACTACCACACGAAGCAGACCTGGATCATCAACCCGTAAATGACCATGACCAAGACCAGATCATTGACGCTGCTGCTCGGGGCCGTCCTGCTCGCCTCCTGCGGCGAAAGCGCACTGCAGGTGATCGCGGCGCCGGAGCCGGCCGGGGCGCGCGTCCGCTTCTTCAACTTCGGCGTGAATGCGCCGGGCGTGCACTTCTACGCCAACGACACCAAGATGGCCGCCATCTCGTCCACCGGAGCGCTCAACAGCTCGAAGGGCGTCTCGATCGGCGGCACCGAGTCGGTGAGCGGCACCGGGTACGGCAGCGTGTCGTCGGGCGGCTACTACGGCGCCATCGCCCCGGGCAGCTACAAGCTGGCCGGGAAGATCGCCGCGGTCACCGACAACGGGCTCGTCATCTCGTCGGTGACGCAGAGCCTCGACGCCGGCAAGCGGTACTCGTACTACGTCAGCGGTTTCTACAACACCACCACGAAGTCGGCGGACGGCTTCGTGGTGGAGGACCCGTACAGCGACACGTTCGACTGGAACAACGCGACGGTCCGGTTCGTGAACGCCATCTCGAACTCGCAGCCGATGGTGCTGTACGCGAAGAACCAGACCACGGGCGTGGAAGTGCCGCTCGGCGCGGCCGTGGCGTACAAGGGCGCGGGGACCTTCACCGCGATCCCGGGGGCGGTCTACGACATCAGCGCCCGCCTGGCGGGCTCGACGGCCAACGCCTTCCCCACCCGCACCAGCGTGTCGTTCAGCGCCGGGTACGTCTACACCATCACGGCGCGCGGCGACATCACCGTGACGTCAACGACGGCGACGAACCGGCCGTTCCTGGATAACACGGCCAACCGGTAGGCGGATTGAGGATTGGGAATTCGGAACGGGATTTGTGATCCCGATTCGGGAACCCGACTTACGATTGGGATGGGGGGCTCCTTCGGGGGCCCCCCATCGCATATCGTAGTCATGAATCGCCGTCCCGCGTCCAGTTCCGAATTCCCAATCCTCAGTCGTCTCGTGGGCAGAATCCTCCTCGTCGATGCCGACGCCTTCTTCGTGGCCGTCGCCCGTGCGGTGGATCCGGCGGGCGCCGGCGCCGCGCCGCTGCTGATCGTCGGCGGGCGGCCGGGGTCGCGCGGCGTGGTCTGCTCGGCGAGCTACGAAACGCGCGCCTTCGGCGTGCGGAGCGGGATGCCCATTGCGCAGGCCCTGCGGCTCTGCCCCGCGGCCACCTGCGTGCCGGTGCCGCGCACGGCCTGCGCCGACACGAGCCGGGCGATTCGCGGCGTGCTCGACGGCTTCTCGCCCCTGGTGGAAGCGGCGAGCATCGACGAGTGGTACCTGGACCTGTCGGGGACGGAGGCGCTGTACCACCACGAGCCGATCGAGGCGACGGCGCGGCGGGCTCGCGATGCGGTCTTCGCCGAAACGGGGATGCGCGTCTCCATCGGCGTCGGGCCCAACAAGCTGGTGGCCAAGCTCGCGGCCGAGCGCGCCAAGCCCAAGCCGGGCACGGGGGCGACGGGGGTGCACGTGGTGACTGAAGCGGACGTCGGCGCTTTCATGGCGACGCTCGCGCTGGGCGACATTCCCGGCATCGGGCCCAAGCTGCAGGAGAAGCTGTCGGGCGTGGGGCTGGTCACGGTGCGCGACGCGCTGGACGCCGCGCCGGCGGACCTGGCGCGCTGGCTGGGGCGCGAGACGGCCTACCGCGTGCTGCGCAAGGCGCGCGGCGAAAGCGACGCCGCGGTGGAGCCGCGGAGCCCGGCCAAGCAGGTGAGCCGGGAGGAGACCTTCGACCGCGACATCGCCGACCCGGCGGCGCTGCGGCGCGAACTGCGCGCGTTGGCGCACCGCGTGGCGGCCGACCTGCGGGGCGACGGGCTGGAGGCGCGCACCATCACCGTGAAGGTGCGCGACCATCGCTGGACCACGCGCACGATGAGCCGGACGCTCGACGCGCCCATCGCCAGTGACGCCGCGATCGCCGCGACGTCGCTCGCCCTGCTGGACGAACTGCGCGCGACGTGGACCGAGGCCGTGCGGCTGGCGGGCGTGGCGCTGTCGAACTTCGCGCCGGCGCGCGACGCCGAGCAGTTGACGATGTTCGGCTCGGCGGGCGCGGTGGAGAGCCCGCGCGACCGGGCGCTGTCGCGGGCGGTGGACCAGGTGCGCGAGCGGTTCGGCGACACGTCCATCCAGTCCGGGGGCGCCCGCGCGGCGCCGCTCGGGGAGAAGGGGGCGCGGAAGCCGCGCTGACGGGAAGTCGCGCTGACGTGGCGCGGCCGGGTGCCGCGGGGCATTTTACCGGGATATGCTCGCCCGCGTTTGCTTCCCCCTGAGCGCCAGCCTGAGGCTGGCGCTGTTTTCGGCGGCCGCGCTCGTCGCGGCGGCCTGCAGCAGCGATACCGCGCCCAATGCGGTGCCGCCGACGCCTCCGAACACGGTGTCCATCAACGGCGCCACGGCGACGGTCGCCATCGCGGCCACCCGGGCAGCCCGCAGCAGGGGGCTGATGGGCGTGACGCGGATGGCAGCCGACAGCGGCATGCTGTTCGTCTTTGCCGCCGATGGGTACCAGGCCTTCTGGATGAAGGACACGCCGATTCCGCTGTCGATCGCGTTCCTCGACGCGAGCAAGCGGATCACGTTCCTGGCGGACATGGCACCCAACGACACGCTGACGCACACCGGCGGACTGGGCGCCGGCCAGATCCGCTATGCGCTGGAGATGAACCAGGGATGGTTTGCCGCGCACGCGATCAACGTCGGCATGGTTGCCACGTTTACCCTTCCGACGGGGATCGTGGTCGAGCCCGACCCGTAGGACTCCCGTTCCCCCACCGCCGTGACCCTTCACCGCGAGACCCTATCCGTGCGCAGACTCACCCTTGTGGCATCGCTGGCAACGCTCGCCAGCTGCACGCAGCCGCCCGCCCCGGCCACCACGCCGGCGCCGGCGCGCACCCTTCCGGCCGCGGGCGCCAACGTCGCGGGCGCCCCGGCGGCCGGCGCCGCCCGCCCCGACAGCACTCGGCCGCAGGGACCGGGCGGCGCGCCCGGGGCGGCAGCCGAGCCGGCCCCGCGTCCGTACGCCACTGTGATTCGCGGCGACGTGAAGACCAAGGCGGGGCTGTTCAAGACCCACCGCATCGGCGGCCGCCTGTACTACGAGATCCCGAAGGGCGAGCTCGGCAAGGACATGCTCCTGGTCACGCAGATCGCCAAGACGAACGAGGGAAGCGGCTACGGTGGCCAGGCGCTCGACAACCGCGTGGTGCGGTGGGAACGCAAGGACAACCGCGTGCTGCTGCGCGCCGTGAGCTTTGCCCTCATCGCCGACCCGTCGTCGCCGGTGGCCCGCGCGGTGGACGCCGCCAACTACGACGTCATTCTCGGCGCGTTCAACGTCGAGGCCTACGGGCCCGACTCGGCGGCCGTCATCGAGGTGACGCGCCTGTTCACGGCGCCGCCGACGGAGCTCAGCGTCGTGCGCCGCTACCGCGGCACGCTGGACCCGGCGCGCACGTTCTTCGAGCGCGTGGCCACCTTCCCCACGAACATCGAGACCGAGGCGACGCTCACGATCAACGCCACGCCGACGCCCACGCCGAGCCCGTTCGGCGGCGGCGCGCCGAGCGCCGGCCCGGGGGCCCCGCCGCAGAGCGAGAGCTACCTGGTGCACTGGTCGATGGTGAAGCTCCCCGAGCAGCCGATGATGCCGCGCCTCTGCGACGCGCGCGTCGGCTACTTCCGCACGACGTCGGTGGACTTCTCGCGCCCCGAGCAGCGGGCGGAGTCGCGCTGCTTCATCACGCGCTACCGGCTGGAGAAGAAGGACCCGTCGGCCGCCATTTCCGAGCCGGTGAAGCCGATCGTCTACTATGTCGATCCGGCCACGCCGGAGTGGCTGAAGCCGTGGGTGCGCAAGGCGATCACCGACTGGCAGCCGGCGTTCGAGGCCGCGGGCTTCAAGAACGGCATCATCGCCAAGGACGCGCCGTCGGCCGCCGAGGACCCGGACTGGTCGCCGGAGGACGCCCGCTACTCGGTAATCCGCTGGCTGCCGAGCACCATCGAAAACGCGGTGGGTCCGCACGTGCACGACCCGCGCTCGGGCGAGATCATGGAAGCCGACCTCCAGATCTACCACAACGTGATGAACCTGAACCGCGACTGGTACTGGACGCAGGTCGGGGCGCTCGACCCGCGGGCGAAGAAGCTGCCGTTCCCCGATTCGCTGCAGGGGCGGCTGATGGAGTACGTGATCGCGCACGAGATCGGGCATTCGCTGGGCTTCCAGCACAACATGAAGGCGAGCTCGCTGTACCCGGTGGATTCGGTGCGCTCGAAGACGTTCGTCGCGAAGATGGGGCACACGCCGACGCTGATGGATTATTCGCGCTTCAACTACGTGGCGCAGCCGGAGGACGGCATCGCCCTGGGCGACCTCATTCCGCGGATCGCGCCGTATGACATCTGGGCCACGCACTGGGGCTACGCGCCGATTCCGGCGGCGAAGTCGCCGGACGCCGAGCGCGCGACGCTCGACGCGTGGGCGCGCGAGCAGGACACGACGCCGTACCTGCGCTTCTCGACGACCGACGACTTCAGCGCCGACCCGGGCAACAACACCGAGGCGGTGGGTGACGCGGACGCCGTGAAGGCGACCGGGCTGGGGATCAAGAACATCAAGCGCCTCATGCCGATGCTGATGCCGGCGATCACCGAGCCGCTGGAGGACAACAGCGACCTGAAAGAGCTGTACGGCCGCCTGATCGGCCAGTGGTCGACCGAGTTGCGCCACGTGGTGGCGGTGGTGGGAGCGGCGGAGACGCAGGAGAAGTACGGGTCGCAACCGGGCCCGCGCTTCACGCCGGTGAGCGCCGAGCGCCAGCGCGAGGCGGTGAAGTTCCTCAACGAGAACGCGTTCCGGACGCCGACGTTCTTCCTCGACCCGGCGATCCTGCGCCGGATGGAGCCGGAGGGCGAGGTGGCCCGCATCAACCAGGCGCAGCGCGGCCTGATCACCGGGTTGCTGAACGACGACCGCATGGCGCGGCTCATCGAGTTCGAGGCGATGGCCAAGCCGGGCGAGGCGTATCCGCTGGCCGAGATGCTGGGCGACCTGCGCGGCGGGATCTTCAGCGAGCTGGGCGCGGGCCAGGTGTCGATTGACGTGTATCGGCGCACGCTGCAGCGGTCGTACGTCGAGGCGGTGAAGGCCAAGCTGACCGCCACGCCGGCGACGCGCGTGTCGTTCGGGCCGACGGGCCAGTTCACGCAGCTCCCGCCGCGGCCGACGAGTGACGCGCGCGCCCTGCTGCGCGCCGAACTGCGCACGCTGGACGCGCAGGTGAAGGCGGCCACCGGCAAGGCGGCCAGCGCCGTGGTGCGGGCGCACCTGCAGGATCTGCACACGGAGATTGACGACATACTGAATCCGAAGAAGTAGCGAATGGCGGGAAACGGATGACGAGAAACGGATAACGGAGAACTGTTCACAGCCCGGATTCAACTGGTCGTCGCAACACCTGTCGTTGAATGTGATTGCAGCAACTGGTCAAGCGCTTCGGCTGGCGTGCGCCAGCCGAGGGTCTTCCGCGGGCGCGTGTTGAGCGCACA
>Ga0334722_10001538_pt1 | contig 28612 bp, 19 predicted proteins | sample C3_bottom_MG_FD_207210 | JGI IMG/M metagenome (GOLD analysis project Ga0334722, IMG submission 207210) | Sediment microbial communities from Yellowstone Lake, YNP, Wyoming, USA - C3_bottom | ecosystem: Environmental > Aquatic > Freshwater > Lake > Sediment | place: USA: Wyoming | collected... | reverse complement strand
CCCTGCAAAAAAATAAACAGCAGAAAGTATTTTTGTCGGGACACGACACTCAGTCCAATCCTTGTCCGACATCAACAAGGATTGAACCGAATCCCCGCTGGTGTCGGACGGGTACGGAGATTCAGTCCAGTCCCCCGCTCGACGAGGATGTCGGCGCCCCCTACCGGCACAACATCAAGACCTCGGGGGCGATATGTTGCAATGGCATTATTTTATGGACGCCGCCGTGCTTGACCGCCTCGTTTGGCATCCCGTAAACCACGCAGGATGCCTCATCCTGGGCAACGTTGATGGCACCTGCATCAAACATCTCCTTCATGCCTCGCGCCCCATCGTCTCCCATGCCGGTCATGATCACACCGACTGCGTTCTTGCCGGCGTAGCGCGCCGCCGAACGGAAGAGCACATCCACCGACGGCCGATGGCGCGACACCAAAGGGCCGTCCTTGATCTCCACATAGTAGCGAGCGCCGCTGCGTTTGAGCAGGGTGTGATGATTGCCGGGGGCGATCAGCGCCCGTCCGCGGACCACGGTATCGTTATCCTGGGCCTCTTTGACGGTTACCCGGCAGATTGAGTCGAGCCGTCTGGCAAAGGCGGCAGTAAAGTGTTCCGGCATATGCTGCACAATGACAATGCCGGGGGTGTCTTCGGGCAGCATCTCCAAAAAGACCTTGAGCGCCTCGGTGCCGCCAGTCGAAGCGCCTACCACCACCACCTTCTCGGTGGTTTGGATCATGGCTTTGGAATTAGGTTTTTCCATAATCACATCGGCGGTGTACTTTGGCGAAACCTCCTTCATGGTGCTATGCTGCGGTCGCATCCGGCCCAAACGCGCCTCGGCAGCGCCCTTGACCGCCTCACAGATCATGACGCGAGACTCTTCAATGAACTGCTTGGTCCCCATCTTCGGTTTGGTGATGATATCAACCGCCCCATACTCCATGGCCTTAAGCGCCGTTTCACTCCCTTCTTGAGCAAGACTTGAGCACATGACTACCGGGATGGGGTGCTGACTCATTATTTTTTGGAGAAAGGTCAGGCCATCCATGCGCGGCATCTCGACATCAAGGGTAATGACATCGGGCACAATCGTCCGCAAGCGTTCCGCCGCCAGATAGGGATCAGCCGCCGTTGCCACCACCTCAATTCCCGGATCGGAATTCAGGATGTCGCACAGCGTCTGGCGCACCAGGGCGGAATCGTCAACAACCAATACTTTTATCTTTTTCATGGTGTTAACTCCCGATCAATGAGGTCGCACCTTGGCCCCATCTTTCGCAGGTAGACATCTCCATTCTTGATTGAAAAAAACAGTTTCCGACCACGGACTCCGCCGATATCAAACTTGGAAACCGTAAGCCCGAGAGCCTTGAAGGCCTCTTCCGCCCGAGCCACGTTTTGTTCGCCAACAGTCAATCTTGTCGAAGAATAATTGGCGGCATCAAGCACTTGCGCTCCTCCGAACAACTTGACCACCATATCATCGATCGCACCATACTTCACCATTTTAGAATAGATATAACGCACCGCAGTATCGACATAGAGCAAATCCTGGGTTTGCCCTCCATTGTTGCCGGGCAACATGGCATGACAAATCGCACCAACGGCCTGACGCGGCGAATACATGGTCACTGCGACGCAGGATCCTAGCACGGTGGTGACCAGTACCGGGTTACGCGAGACCAGCACCTCGCCTGGTTTGAGGTAGTAGTTGAGTTTATGGGACGCAATGAGACGTTTCATTGGGGGGGCAGGAGTTCAGGAGTCACACCTCAAATCTTCCGATACACCGTCGAGGCAACGACCTTAAAATCGACGTCTATACCATTTAAAGTCTCGGAGTGACCGAGGAACAAATAGCCGCCTGGCCGTAATTGATGATAAAATTTCTTCATCAAAGTCTGTTGCGTGGCCTTATCGAAATAAATGACCACATTCCGGCAGAAGATCACATCCATTTTGTCGGCCACGCCGAAATCTTCATCCATGAAATTGATCCGTCTGAATGTGATTTGCGAACGTAATTGCGGGCAGATACGCACCAAGGAACGACCTCGGTCCTTGCTCCGCAGGAGATACTTTTTCTTAAAATGCGGCGCAACTGTGTCGACACGATCTTCTGGATAAATCGCTGTCTTTGCGGTATCCAAAATTCGAGTGCTGATATCGGAGGCAAGAATGGCATATCGAAAGTCACGATGCTCTGCCGCAAATTCGGACAACACCATGGCCATCGTGTAGGGTTCTTCGCCACTGGAGCAACCGGCGCTCCAAATTCGCATCGGTTGTCGCAGACAATCGCCGCGGGTCTCGATGATTGCCGGCAATGCGGCTTTGGTTAAATACTCAAAATGGCTTGGTTCGCGAAAAAAATCGGTCTTATTCGTGGTGACCACATCAATCAAGTGAATCAGTTCGGTGCGCTGACCTTCAGCACTGAAGACAAAGTCGCTGTAGGCCTCGAAAGTGTCCATGGCCAAAGACTTGAGCCGCTTTTGCAAGCGCGCCTCAAGCATTGTCTTCTTGGCTGACGGCATCTTGATGCCCACTTTATCGTAAATAAAGGCGCTGAATCGCTCAAACTCCTTATCTTTCAAGGTCGGAAGGAATTGTGGCATCATGGGATCAGGAGTACAGGGGGCAAAGTTCAGGAGTCAAACGAGCAGATGCGGTGCTGCTGGACAGTTACTCAGAACTTTTCAAACTCGTCATCCATATGGTCACCGCCACCTTTGCCGCCCATGTCGAGGTTTATCGTTGCACCTGCACTGGCAGACTTATGAATGATCGTGTGTGGCAGGGAGTGGTGAGCGGCGACAAGGTGTCTTGGCGAACTGTGCCGGGCCACTGACGCAACCCGTTGACGTCCTCCTGTATCCAAAACAAAGAAGGAAATGATGGCTTTGAGTTGCTCGGCCTGACTGGAGAGCTCTTCGGTGGTGGAGGCCATCTCCTCGGCGGAACCGGCGTTTTGCTGAATGACCTGGTCCAACTGCTGGATGGCCTTGTTGATCTGCTCGGCGCCGGTGTCCTGCTCTTTGCTGGAGGCGCTGATCTCCTGCACCAGTTCCGCCGTCTTCTGGATATCGGGCAGCATCTTGTTCAGCATCCCGCCAGCCTGTTCGGCGATGGCGACACTCGTGGTCGACAATTGGCTGATCTCGCCGGCTGCGGCCTGGCTCCGTTCGGCAAGCTTTCTGACCTCCGAGGCAACGACGGCGAAGCCCTTCCCGTGCTCACCGGCCCTAGCCGCTTCGATGGCGGCATTCAAGGCCAGGAGGTTGGTCTGACGGGCAATCTCTTCGATGATGGAGATCTTGGTGGCAATCTGCTTCATGGCCGATACCGTCTCGACAACGGACTTCCCCCCTTCCTTGGCGTCTGCGGAACTCTTGACCGCGATCTTTTCGGTCTGCATGGCGTTGTCGGTATTCTGCCTGATATTCGACGCCATCTGTTCCATGCTGGAGGAGATCTCTTCGGCGCTGGCCGCCTGTTCGGTGGCTCCCTGGGACATCTGCTGAGCTGTCGCGGAGAGTTCCTGGCCACCGGCGGCGACATTGTCGGCTGCGTTTTGTACCTCCGTCACGACCTCTTTCAGTTTGGCGACCATGTTGGCCAATGATTCCATCAACTCATCGCTGTCGCTGCGTTTTTTCAGCTCCACCATCAAATTGCCGCCAGCAATCTGCTTTGACGCTTCGGTGATCCGTTTCAGGGCCTCGACGTTCTGATTCAAGGAAACCGCGATTTTCTCAAAGTTTTTGGCAATTGCCTGGGTGTCGTTGTCCGACGGCGCAACCGTCGTATTGAAAGCCAAGTCGCCGATGGCGAGCATTTCCAGGTTCGTGAGCAGCTTACCCACCTCGGCATCCTGGTAGATTGCCTGTTTCTCGGCCACTCGGGCGGCTTGTTTGATGGCGGTCTGGTCGACAACGACTTCAAAAGCGCCGATGATATTGCCTTTGGTGTCTTTTAACGGCATACCGGTATACTGGATGAGGAGGTCCATGCCGGACGGATGGGCATCGGTCTCGCTGGTCGCCTCCGTTCCCTGCCTCATTGCCTGCCCACAGGCGCACTTCTCCGTATTGCAATCCGAGGTCTTGAAGTTGTTGTAACACTTCGTCCCAATCAACTCCTTCTGACTCTTACCCAGAATTTTCGCGCCCAAGAGATTCATGTAGCGGATATTGAACTCCTTGTCGATGATCAGGGATGGAACCGGCATAGTATCGATAAAGCCAACCAAGGTGTTTAACGTCCTGTTCAAGCCTTCGATGATCATCCGGTACTCGCCTTCATGCTTGGCGGCATCGGCGCGGGCTTCCAGCCGCCCTTCCACAGTGGATTCCGACAGCATATTGGCGTCGGCCACCATGGCGCGGATGGTGGTGACCATTTTCTTCATGGCGGCCATGACGCTGGTGCTGTCGCCTGCGGCAAGGGTAATTTCGCGGGAGAGATCGCCGACTGCAACGAGGTTCGCGACTTCACCGACCTCTTTCGGGTCAGCGCCAAGTTGGCGCATAACGGAGCGGGTAAGAAATACGGCCGTTCCAATGGCAAGCAACACCGCCGCCGCACCCAGGCCAAACATAGTGCTGCGGGAGTGCATGTAGGTTGCCTCGGCCTCTTCGTAACGGAGCTTATTGCGCTCCATATTGTGGTCCAGCAACTCCTGTAAATGTCCCTGCAATGTGCGTTCCGCCGGCCCGCCCTCCTTGCTGCGCACCTGTTCTGCCTCCTCCTTATTGTTAGCCGCGACAAGTTCAATGATCTTGGTGTTCACACTCTTCAAGGCCTTGGCCGATTCCTTGACCTGGTTGATGAGAGCTAACGCCTTGGTATCGCTAGAGTTGGTCATCTCCTCAATTTTTTTGAAGGCCTCCTCATATTTTTCGCGGAACTTGGCAATGCGGTCATTGTACTCCTGCCTTTTTTCAAGACTGTCGGTGAGAATCATGTTGCGGACATTGATGCAGATGTTCGCGATATCCATATTCGTGTCATTGATATGATCTATTCTGAGCATGTTGACGGTAACAATATGCTCCATCTCACCGTTGATCTTCGACATTGCCATAACCCCTTCCCAAATCAGGGCCAGCATGATCACCACCAACACTGCAAAACCAACAGCCAATCGTGTACTGAGTTTCATGTCCTTAAACATTCTTACTCTCCTGTTTTTTTGGGGAGGTAACGTGGTGGATGCGCTACGCTTATCCCCCGGCGCCATTTTTTCCCGTAACCCTGTAAGGTGAATACGCTAGCGCATCCACCATTTTCCTAAGATGTCAGCTTGGCACACTCCCCTGCACCGTTGCCAAGTCACCGGCGGCAAACACCTTGTCGATATCCAAAATCATGACGAAATCGTCATTGATTTTGCCCATGCCTTTAATGAAGTCGGTATTTAACTTGGTGCCGAGATGGGGGGCCGGTTCGATCTTGTCCGGCTCCATCTCAACCACCTCCTGAACCGAATCGGCCAAGGCGCCGAGCACAATGACCTCGCCGTCCAAACTCACCTCCACCACAATGATACAGGTGTTTACCGTCTGTTCCGTACTCGTCATGCCAAAATTGAGCCGCAAATCAATCACCGGCACCACGCTGCCGCGGAGATTGATCACGCCCCGCATGAATTCCGGTGTCTGTGGCACCTTGGTGATCGAGGTGAATTCCAGGATCTCCCGAACCTTAGACACATCGATGGCGAATATCTCGTCGCTTAGTTTGAAGGTCAGATATTGAACTGTTTCCGTAATTCCAGCCACACTCATGGGAAAAGCCCTCCTTATAATAATGCGCAGTTATCAAACGCGCGTATTGCCACCCCGGAACAATCAGTACTTTTCAAACTCATCGTCTAGATGGTCAACGCCGCCTTTACCCCCCATGTCGAGGTTTACCAGAGTACCAGCACCACCTGCCTTAGCGGATTTATGCATGGTCGTGTGCGGCAAGGCATGTTGCGCGATGGCTACCGGCCTTTCCTCCCTGTGCCGTGGCGCCGACGCAACCCGTTGGCTTCCTCTCCCTGTCTCCAAGGTAAAGAAGGCGATGGTGGCCTTCAGTTGTTCGGCCTGGCTGGAGAGTTCTTCGGTGGTGGAAGCCATCTCCTCGGCGGCACCGGCGTTTTGCTGAATGACCTGGTCCAACTGCTGAATGGCCTTGTTAATCTGCTCGGCGCCGGTGTCCTGTTCCTTGCTGGAGGCGCTGATCTCCTGCACCAGTTCCGCCGTCTTCTGGATATCCGGCAGCATCTTGTTCAGCATATTGCCTGCCTGTTCGGCGATGGCGACACTCGTGGTCGACAATTGGCTGATCTCGCCGGCGGCGGTTTGGCTCCGTTCGGCAAGTTTTCTGACCTCCGAGGCCACCACCGCGAAGCCTTTACCGTGCTCGCCGGCCCGTGCCGCTTCTATTGCCGCATTCAAGGCCAGGAGGTTGGTTTGACGGGCAATCTCTTCGATGATGGAGATCTTAGTGGCAATCTGTTTCATGGCCGCAACGGTCTCGGTAACGGCCTTGCCGCCGTCCTTGGCGTCTACTGAACTCTTAACCGCGATTTTTTCGGTCTGCATAGCGTTGTCGGTATTCTGACGGATATTCGACGCCATCTGTTCCATGCTGGAGGAGATCTCTTCGGCGCTGGCCGCCTGTTCGGTGGCGCCCTGGGACATCTGCTGGGCCGTGGCCGACATCTCCTGACTGCCGGCGGCGACGTTGTCGGCGGCAGACTGCACCTCCGAGACAATTTCCTTTAATTTACTCACCATTCTGGCCATGGCCTCAATCAGCATCCCGGTTTCGTCCTTACTGCTCGCCTCTACCTTGATGGTCAGGTCACCATCGGCCAGCCGGTTGGCAATACCCATGGCGACTTCCAAGGGCCTGGTTATACTCCGGGTCAAGAAAACGGCAATACCGATGGCGAGCAGAACAGCCACAACGCCCAAGCCAAACATGGTGTTACGGGAAGTTATGTAGGTTGCAACGGCCTCCTCGTAACGGATCTTGTTACGCTCCATGTTGTGGTCCATCAGGTCGTCAATTTCCTTACCCACCAAAACCTCTGCCGGGCCGCCTTCCTTGGTCCTTATTTGCTCGGCCTCTTCCTCGTTACCGGCAATGGCGAGTTCAGATATTTTAATATTCAACGCCGTCAAGGCCTTGGAGGATTCCTTTATCTTATTGATGAGTTCAAAGGCCTTGGTATCGCTGGCGCTCGTCAGCTCCTCAACTCTTTTGAAGCTCTTCTCGTACGCTTCGCGAAACTTGGCGATACGCTCCTGGTACTCCTTCTTTTTTTCGAGATTCTTGTTCAGAATGGTGTTCCTGACATTGATGGCTATCTTCGAGATGTTATCATCGATATTAGAAACTTCCATGATCCTGACATTGTTGGTTTCGACAATCCGTTGCATGTCGTCATCAACTTTCGACATCGCCATGACCCCGACCCCGATCAGGATCAGCATGATCACGACTAATATTGCAAAACCAATCCCCAAACGCTTACTGAGTTTCATGTCCTTGAACATACCCAGGCCTCCTTTTGGTAAATGATGGACGATGCCGCGCGCCTAATTTATGTGCAATACAATGGTGTTCTCCGGTTTTTCATACAACAGTCCCTTGGTCCGGGCTATGCGTCCGCAGTTTCGGCATTCGAATTCCAAAAGGCCAACGACATTGACCTTCCAATTGGGACCGATGGAGATCGAAAGTTCCTGGCCGCAGCCTTGGCAGACTGCCACAGAATGAGGCTGCGCCTGAATTTTTCCGCTAACCGTTTGGGCGGCTTTAGCCTCGACGATGCGCAGCAGATCCTTGGCGTTTTTCAGGTCTCTGCCTTCCTGAGCCTCTACCTGCTGAAAAAAATCGCAGGTGATACATTTTTTGAATTTTTCCAAAAATGAACCCTGGACGGAGGCGGCGCAGAGAGTTCCCTCCATCACCCAACAGGCGCGTCCGCAATTTTCGCCATCGTGAACACCATCCAACACCGCTTCAATGGAGGCCGGGCAGACGCCAAGCTCCGCCGTATTGGCTCCGCCCTTTTCTCGGCCGCACTCTTTGAATTCCCAGCAATTCATTTTTTGAAGTTTGTCTTTATGTCCCATGAATCCTGCTCCTTTGTTGGTAAAATCTCGCGAATAGCTCCCCTCCCTTTACTGAAGAGGACTTTCCCCTCAACTCTTTACCCTCAGTTACAACTGACCCTGTTCAACCCTTTCCGCGGCTTGGGCCAGAACTGCCGGATCAAGGATCAGGGCGACGGAGCCGTCCCCCAAAATGGTAGCGCCGGAAATCCCTTTGACATCCTGATAAAAACGACCGAGGGGTTTGATAACCGTCTGATGCTCACCGACCACGCAGTCCACCACAAAACCGATCCGGACTCCATGCACCGAGACAATGACAATCTGCTCGATATCAGGCCGCGCGCCTATAACCGCAAACTGCTCCCGCAAAGGGATATAGGGCGTCAGGTTACCCCGGACTTTGGCCAAATTGCGGCCATGGGCGGCATCGACATCCGTCCGCGACAGCTCGACGCACTCCTCGACCGTCGCCAGCGGCAAGACAAAATGACTGTCGCCGATCTTCACCAGCAGGCTTTCGATGATGGCCAATGTCAACGGGATTTTTAAGGTGATGGTGGTGCCTACGCCAAACTGACTGTCGATGACGATTGAGCCACGCAAACCCTCAATACCGCGCTTAACCACATCCATGCCAACGCCTCGTCCCGAGACATTGGTCACCTTGGCGGCGGTGGAAAATCCAGGGGCGAAGATCTGCGCGTAAATTTCATGGTCAGTCAAGTCACTGCTTGCCGAAATCAAGCCATTTTCAATCGCCTTGGCGCGGATGGCTTCACGATTGAGACCAGCGCCATTGTCGCGAATAGTGATCAAAACCGAGTCCCCTGAATGCTCGGCCCCCAAATGCACCGTGCCGACTGCTGGCTTCCCGGCTTTGACGCGAACCTCAGGCATTTCGATCCCGTGATCAATGCTGTTACGGATGATATGCACCAACGGGTCGTTCAGTTTTTCGATAACAGTCTTATCCAGTTCGGTATCAGCGCCAAAGGTCTCCATCTCGATCTCCTTGCCCAACTCCTGGGAGAGATCGCGCACCAAACGCTTGAACTTGCTGAAGGTGCTGCCGATGGGCAACATCCGGATATTGAGGGCCGTGTCGCGCAACTCGTTGGTAAGCCTTTCCACCTCTTCAGAGATGGCCAAGAAGGCAGCATCGCCCAAGGCCGTGGAGACCTGCGTCAGATGAGCCTGGACCGTGACCATCTCGCCCACCAGATTCACCAGTTGATCCAACTTTTCCGCCGGCACCCGGATGCTGGCTGAGACATCTGACGGGGTTGCGCGCTCCTGACGGGCGTTTCTGACCTGCTGCTGTTCGACCAGCGCCGACTGCACCAATTTCGGCGAGACCACACCCTGATCCACCAGCATTTCGCCCAAGCGTTTCTGGGTCGACAAGACCTGTTGCATATCAGTTGGCGACAAATCGCCTCGTTCAACCAGAATTTGGCCCAACTTTTTATAATTCCCGTCGTCAGCAGCCAAGTCGCTACTGTCCACCAGTTCAATCTTGACTTCGCAATCGTCTTCCACAAAGATAAAGACGTCTTGAATCGCCGCTTCACCGCGAGAGGTGGTCAAAACAATATCCCAATAGAGATAGCAGTGTTCGCAGGTCAAGTCGTTCAGCAGAGGGACATCTTCACCGTGGGCAACCACTTGGCAGGTTCCCAAACCGCGCAACTCATTGATCAAGGCTATCGGATTACTGCCGCTCAGCAACAGTTCGCGGTTGGGGCGAAAGCGGATACGCCAGGTTTTTTGTTCGGTCTCGGGATCACCTGCTGTTGCCGGAGCTACGAAGATCTCCGCCACGGGTACGGCTGACGGCACGGAAGCATCCAGTGACGCCACGAGCTGATGGAGGTTCTCGATGATTTCATCGCCATCCTTTTTGTTCACCTCGCCCAGGCCTGCCGAGACGTTAAGCAGAGCGGTGATATAGTCGCGTGACTTTAAGGTCAGGTCGAGCAAACGTTTGGTCACGACCATTTTGCCGTTGCGGACCATGTCGAAGACCGTCTCGACCTCATGGGTGAAGGCGGCGATATCATCGAAACCGAACATGGCGCCGGAACCCTTTATCGTATGCATGGCCCGAAAGACTTGATTGACAAGGTCCATATCGTCCGGTCGCTCTTCGAGTTCAAGCAACGAATTTTCGAGCTCGGCCAAACGCTCACCGGCTTCTTCCCGATAGGTGTCGATATATGGATCGGTCATGGTGAAAATCCTTAATTAGGTTATTTAGACTGTTACCCCAACACCTTCTTTATCACCGCAATCAACTGTTCCGGCTTGAACGGTTTGACGATCCAACCAGTAGCGCCGGCAGCCTTGCCTTCGGCCTTTTTCGAATCCACAGACTCCGTCGTCAGCATGACGATGGGGATAAATTTATTTACGCTGCCGGCACGCACCCCTTTAATCAAACCAATGCCATCCAGGTTTGGCATATTGAGGTCGGTCAGCAGCATATCGACCTTTTGGCTGGCGAGCTTGTTTAAGGCGTCTTGACCGTCAACCGCCTCAATAACCTCATAGCCATTCTGTTTGATGGTAAACGACACCATCTGCCGGACGCTGGCCGAATCGTCGGCCGTCATGATTACCTTTGCCATTACTTACCACCTCCAAACCAGAGACAAAGACTGTCGTTATTCTGTTTACACTCTCCATGATGCTCGGCGCCGGCCGCGGCCACCAAATCAATCAAAGACTTAGGTATTTCACCCAGGCACGAAAACACCTTGTCCTTTGTCGCCGCTGTCTTGCAGGCAGAGCAGAGGACTTGCAAGACCGTGATGTCAATTTCAAGATTAGGGTCGAACTGAACGGCGACACTTTTGCTTTTGGCATCCGACAACCCTTCACGGATCAGCTGGGCGAATTCAGCGGTGTTTTCGATAGTCAGTCGCTCGCCACTGTTGATAAGGATCATGCCTTTCTTTTGGGGTGAACTGCTTAGTGTATTGTGATCCATGCAACGCCCTCCCTGTTTCTATATGCCCTACACCCCGCACCAGTATCATCAAAACAAATCCACGTTATCCCCAAATTCGGAATCACTGCCGCCTGCGCTATCCGCCGTTTGAACGACTGCGGCGCTTTCAAGCTGCACGCCATGCTTCTTGGCAATGATTTCGTGGATCCGGCGTTCACTCTCCATGGTATACTTCTCCTCCATGCGGCGCAGATTCTCTTTGAACTCGATGCTTGCCGGTTCCAGTTGGCGGGATTGACTAACAATCCGAGCCAGCGCGGCCAAGACCTCATCGGCCATGGCCTTGGTCCGTTCATGCACATCGATCTGGGAGGTAATTCTCTCGACCTCCTCGGTCAGGGCATTGACCATGACCTGCACCTGAGACAAAATCGTCAGCAATTCGGTATTCATCTCGGCAAGCAGTTTCAGGATTTCGGTCAATTCCCCTTCCATGGCCATGAGCTTGGCGCAGAGTTTGGCCTCGTCATCGCTCGAACCAACGGAAAGGTGCTCGGTTGCGGTATGAATTTCCGTTAAGGTCACGCTGACAGCATTTGTGCGCTGTACCGCATCATCGGAGAGCTGGCGGATCGCCTCGGCCAGCACCCCAAGCCCAGCGCCTCGCCCACCGGCGTGGGCAGCCTTAATTTGGGCATTTAAGGCGAGCAGGACGATTTCAAAACCAATATCGTCGATATCCTGGACAAAAGAGGTGATTTCGCCAACTGTCGACGCCACTCGTTTCATGGTGGCGGACATGTCATGATCCGTGCTGACGCAGGCCGAAAGCACTGCAGTTACGGACGCCATGCCCTGACTGATGCTATCGACAAAGGAGGTGTCCGGTGCGTCCAAGACGCCGCTCGCGGCAAGAGTTTCCTGGCCCAGCGCCGCTTGCTTCACGCCAACTTCACGCAGGTTTTCGACAATCGATGAAACCGCCGTATACAGCTCCTTCGAGGCAAAATGGAGCTGCGCCTCTTGCAGTTCGCAGACATTGCCGACCTCGGTAATCAAGACGCGGCGACTTGCGTCATCATGCTTTTCGCCATTGGTGGGAGAAAGTGAAGCCGACAGATGCTCAAGCGCTTCTACGATATGCTCTACCTGTTGCCGATTGATATCATGAAACTGCAACGATGAGACAACCTCGCCAATGTTTGTGGTAATCTCATTGGAAGTGGCGGCAACCCTGCCCCCAAGTTGGCTGAAACGATGATTGGCCGATTCGAGTTCATGCATACCTGCCGAGGTGTTGCCCAAGGTCTCTGTCACCTCGGCATCGTGCAGGGATTCCGTCGTATGGAGAGAGGCCATGTTCTCGGCAATCATCGAGAGCAGTGACATACGGTGATCGAGAATAGCTCCAGACTTGTCTTCCACCTGGCTGGAGAGTTTTTCGATATCGAGGGCAAGATTGACAAATTCGTTGCCCATCTTGCCCAAACGAGCGCTCTCAATCTTAATGGAAACCCCAAGCATGTGGAGAGTCATATTCATATTCTGGAACCCCTCCAAAGGTTTTGCCACCTGCCGGAGGAGATTCTGCACGCCGCTCATGGTTGAAGCGCTTTCACTATTTCGTAAACGGGCAGAAGAGAGATAGGCCTCGATATCGCTAATCATCTGCCTGAGACGCCCGATCAACGACTGCATCCGCTGTCCGGAAGCCACATCCACCAGATGGTTCGCCTGCTGCGAGATCTCTGCAGAGCGCGCATAAATCCCCTGCATCTGCTCGCCAATTTGCAAAAACTCGTTCTCGGTTGCGCCAGCCAATTGGTGGAGGGTTGCAAGGGAGGAGACAAGAATTGACTGCCAAACGCCAAGGGATTGATGCCGGGCAGGGGTGCCCGAAGGGGAAGGATTATTCTCTGACAAAAAAAATGCCATAGTGAACCTTCTTAAAGAGTGAAAGGAAATTTGAGAACCGCCTGGGAGTCTTGCCTTGAGCAGTTATACGCCACACACCCAAATTAAGTATGCAAGGATTTAGTTATCTATGTCAAGCGGTGAATTGACTTTTTTATGGATATTAGCCTTAAATTTATGGGAGTAGCTGGCATACCGATAAAAAAATCAATCGACGAAACTCCTACATTTGTCCGCCCTCTTGCGCCGTGCCTCTGCCTTCCCTGAGCCCTTGCACCCATCAAAAGGATATTGAACAAAACTGCGGGAAGATACGGTCCCATCTCTCCTGGCTGGAAAATTGTTCAACGCCCCATGAAATATATCTACAAAATTTGAATTATTTTATGGTAGTTAGTATAGAATATGGTTGCGTTTTCTCTATCCATCGCGGCCAGCGTAACAAAATTTCTATCTAAATTGACTAACATTCTCCACCCCTTCCGGCTCGCAAAGATGTGTTGCTTTGCCTAACCTGAACAAACCCCGAAAGGAGATCCTCCTTGAAGACACTGATTACTGAAGACGATTTCACCAGCCGCCTGTTCCTGCAGGAACTCCTGAAAGACTACGGCCCTACCCATGTCGCCGTCAACGGCAAGGAGGCGGTCGAGGCCGTGCGCCTGGCCCTGAAAGCGGGCGAGCACTACGACCTGATCTGCATGGACATCATGATGCCCAAGATGGACGGCCAACAAGCCGTGCGGGAGATCCGCACGCTTGAAGAGACCAACGGCATCTTGTCCACCTATGGGGCAAAAATCGTGATGACCACAGCCCTGGACGACCCGAAAAACGTCATCAACGCCTTCGAGAGCCTATGCGATGCGTACTTGATCAAACCCTACCATAAGGCGAAACTTCTGGAGGAACTGCACAAACTCAAGCTGATTAAATGAGCGATAAGCAGACGATGGATCCAACAAAAGGCAAACGCCTTTGGAAGGCGGTGGCGCTTACGGTAACCCTCGGGCTACTGCTGACCCTGGGCTGGTGGTCAGGTAACCGGAGCGCTGCAAGCGCGGACATTGAGATGCGGGAACGCCTGCTCCAGAATGCGATGGAACTGGCCAACACCATCCCCCCGGAGTTGGCGAAAAAACTCACCTTCACGGCAGTTGACAAGGACACGCCGGCCTTCGATCAAATCCTCGCGCTGATGACCGCCTATAGCAAGACCATGCCGCTGCACTGCAGCTACAGTTTAAGTCTACGCGAAGGAAAGCTGTTTTTCGGGCCGGAGACAACTTCCGAGCGCGACCGCCATGCCAGCCCGCCGGGGACCGAATACCGGCAATCGCCGGCGGCAGCCATCCAGGTATTCAAAGACATGCGTCCGGTCACGGTTGGGCCGTTCACCGACGAATTCGGGGCGTTGGTTTCGGCGCTGGCCCCAGTCTTCGATCAAAAAAACGGCGAACTGCTGATGGTTGTGGGGGTGGATATGACGGCAGACGACTGGCAGGCGCGCCTCAACGCCGCCCGCCAAGGTCCGCACCTTGCCGTGCTCGCCCTTATTCTGCTGCTCGCAGGCGGCACCGTCACCATCCACCAGCACAAGCACCGGATGAGACAGGACAAAATAAAATTCAAGACCTGGATCATCTTGCCCACGGGCTTGGCGATGCTGGGAGGATTGATGCTCTACGTGACCTATGAGTATCGAAAACTCTCTGATGAATCGCACCTCGAGATGATCCACATCATGGAACAGGCGAGAAGTGCATGGAATGAGATCATCGCCTCGGAGGTCGATCAACTGAAGTCGCAGATTGAGCTGCTCGACCTCGATCCCGAGATGCTAAGGGCCTGGCATGAGCAGGATCTGCCGACCCTCACCGCGCTGGCGCAACCGGTTCTTGAGCGGTTGAAGCAGGAACAGCTCATTACCCACTTCTACTTCATCTCGCCAGACCGGACCGTCTTTCTGCGGGCGCACCAGCCCGACCGGCGCGGCGACCTCATCGATCGAAATACGTTACGGACAGCGGAAGAGACCGGCATGGATGCCTGGGGAGTCGAGATGGGTCCCCTGGGGACATTAACCCTTCGTTATGTCAGGCCGTGGAAAAAAAATGGCGCCATAACCGGCTACGTGGAGATGGGGATAGAGATTGATCATTTGGCCAAGCATCTGTCCAGGGTCATTGACCTCGACATCATGACCATTCTCCATAAGCAATACCTCAACCGGGAGCAGTTTGAGGCGGGACGCCAGAAGTTTGGCTATCCAGGGCAATGGGACACCAACCCAGATACTGTGGTGATTAACCAGACGACCACAAACTTGGCCGGCGATGTGTTGCACTGGTTTATGCGTAACCACGACTCGACCAATGGCAACCAGTTCTTCCAAACGAGACAGGGCGAAAAACAGTTTTACTGCAGCTTCATCCATATCCCCGATGCTCAAGGCCGTGACGTGGCGGACCTCATTGTGGCGCAGGACATAACCATCCGGAGCAATGCGACCTTGAGCGCCCTATTCCTGAACCTGGGCCTGGCGCTCGCCTTATTTGGCGGGGTTCTGGTTCTGCTGTGGTCGCTCACCGACGCGGTGGAACGGCAAATAGGCACTCTCTTCAAACGAGTACATGAGAACGAAAAACGCTACCGGGCATTGTTCACCCGGGCTAGTGACGGCGTCGTCATTCTTTCCACCGACGGAGAATTGGCTGATGTCAACGAATCCTTTGCTCGAATGCACGGCTACAGCTTGGATGAAATGCGGCGGATGACGCTAAAAGATCTGGATACGCCGGAAGTCTCCCTCCAGAATCCTGAGCGGATTTGCCGAATCGAAGGCGGCGAGACGCTGACCTTCGAAGTGGAGCATTATTGCAAGGATGGTCATGGTATCCAGCTTGAGGTGTCGGCCAGCCTTATCTCTTCGGGCGGGAAATCCTTCATCCAGGCTTTTCACCGCGACATCTCCGAGCGGAAGCGGGCTGAACAGGAGTTACTCGAATCGAAGGGGGCGTTGGAGCAAACAAACTTCGCCCTTGAGCAGGCCGCACACCAGTTGAAGCAACTGATGTACAATGTGGTCATGAATAATGATTTCAACGGCAGATTCTTCTCCGCTCAGCTTACCCCCTGCTGGAAAGTGCTTCAGTGCGGCAACACCTCCTGCCCATCTTTTGAAAATTATACGAACTTACGCTGCTGGGAGATCTCCGGCACCATTTGCACCAACAAGGACCGGGAGAAATTCTCCCTGAAACCCAAGGACTGCACGCTCTGCGAGGTCTACAAAAACGCCATGACCAACCCGGTCATGGAGCTCGGCGAGACCTTCAACAGCATGATCACCGTCCTCAAGGATCGACATGATGAAATCCTTGCGGCCAACCTAGAGCTGGAATACGCCAATAACCTGGCCAACGAGATGGCGGAACAGGCTCAAATGGCAAGCAAAGCCAAGAGCGAGTTCCTGGCGAACATGAGCCACGAAATCCGTACCCCCATGAATGGGGTGATCGGTATGACCGGTCTATTGTTGGGCACCGATCTGGACGGGGACCAACGGCACTATGCCGAACTCGTCCGCAGCAGCGCTGAATCCCTGCTGTCACTCATCAACGACATCCTGGATTTTTCAAAAATCGAGGCAGGCAAACTCGATTTGGAGATGCTGGACTTCGACTTGCGATCTCTGCTCGACGACTTCGCCGCAACAATGGCCTTGCGCGTTCACGAAAAAGGGCTAGAATTCATCTGCGCAACCGCACCCGATGTGCCGACCTATCTGAGCGGCGACCCCGGCCGTCTGCGCCAGGTGCTGCTTAATCTTTGCGGCAACGCGGTAAAGTTTAGCAGCAAAGGCGAGATTGCAGTCCAGGCAAGTTTGGTGTCGGAAACCGATACCGAAGCCGCGGTGCGTTTTTCGATAAAAGATACCGGCATCGGTATTCCGGCTGACCGACAGGCCAATCTATTTCAGAAATTCACCCAGGTGGACGCCTCGACCACACGCCAGTATGGCGGCACTGGCTTGGGGTTGGCCATCTCGAAGCAACTGGCCGAGATGATGGGCGGCGAAATCGGTGTCAAAAGCGAGGAAGGGCGCGGCTCGGAATTCTGGTTCACCGTGCGTCTTGCCAAACAAATTGAGCCGCAACGCCATGTCGTCATATCACCCAATATTCGTGGAGCGCACATCCTGGTGGTGGATGACAACGCCACGAATCGCCAGGTGCTCATGGTGCAGATGAAGGCCTGGGGGTCAAGACCGGAAGAGGCCTCGGACGGGCCGTCTGCCCTGCAAAAAATTTATTGCGCAAGAGACATGAACGATCCCTTCCAGTTAGCCATTCTCGATATGCAGATGCCCGGCATGGACGGTGCGGCCCTAGCCCGGGCCGTTAAGTCAGATGAAACTTTGCGTGATATCCGTCTGGTGTTGATGACCTCTCTGGGGCAACGTGGCGACACCAAGCGCATGCACGAGATAGGGTTTGCCGCCTACCTGGTCAAACCGACGCGGCAGTCGGATCTTTACGATTGCCTGGCCACCGTTTTGTCGTGCCATGATGAGAGACAAGCCGCTCCGCCCATAGTCACACGCCACTCGGTCCGTGAGTTGTACCGGGGCGTGGCCCGCATCCTGCTGGCCGAGGACAACATCACTAACCAGGAGGTCGCGGGAGGTCTCTTAAAAAAAATGGGCTTCCGGGTTGATGCCGTGGCCAATGGCGCGGAGGCGGTCGCGTCCCTCAAAACAATCCCCTACGATCTGGTGTTAATGGACGTGCAAATGCCGGAGATGGACGGGTTCGAGGCAACGCGCCGCATCCGGGATCCGCAATCCTCGGTCCGCAATCACCAGGTTCCCATCATCGCCATTACCGCTAACGCCATGCAGGGTGATCGGGATAAATGTCTTGAGGCTGGAATGAACGGCTATGTCTCCAAGCCGATTTCTCTTCAGGCTCTGGCGGAGGAGTTGGAAAAATGGCTGCCGCGAAAAGACAAACCATCCACCGGCCATGCCCCCGGCGAGACGAAAGAGAGTGCCCCGGACTCGGCCCGGAAACCGGAGATCCCTGTGTTCGACAAAGCGGACCTGATGGCCCGCATGGCGGACGACGAAGGCTTGGCGCATAAGGTTATCCAAGGGTATCTGGCCGATTTCCCTAAGCAGATCGAGGTACTGAGGGGCTATCTGGAGTCCGGCGATGCAACTGGCGCCATTCACCAGGCCCACAACCTCAAGGGTGCTTCAGCCAATGTAAGCGGCATGGCCGTGCGTGAGTTGGCCTTCGAGATTGAGCAAGCAGCCAAGGCCGGCGACATGGACGCCATCAAGGCCCTCATGCCTAACCTTGAGCGACAGTTTGACCGGCTCAAAGAAGCAATGAATGAATTCATCAACTAACTGAATAAACGCCTAAAGACTACTAACTCAAGCCATTACCAACTCCCATGACTATCAATCGACGACTCTCCCTCCTCTCGATCGCCTGTTTGCTCCTGCTTGCCGTTTGCGGTTGCGAGCAAAAAAAAGAGCCCGCGAGTAGCGGCGCCAAGACAAGGACCGATGGTTCCATCTATGCCGGTTCATTCAAGGACGGCAAGCCGGAAGGCGAAGGCACCATCACCTATCCGGATGGCCGTCGATACGTCGGTCAATTTGCGAATGGGATAAAACAGGGTCAGGGCACCATGACCTTTGCCGATGGCTCTAAATATGTCGGCCAATTTGCCAACGACACCATGGAAGGCAACGGCGCCATGACCTACGCCAACGGCCAGATCTACTCGGGGGAGTTCAAGGCAGGTGTATTTCATGGCAAAGGAACCTTTCACTATAAGAATGCCATCTTCACCGGCACCTTCGTTAATGGCAAAAAAGAGGGGCAAGGCGTTTTGCTCTTCGCCGACGGCGGCAAGCATACCGGCCAGTTCGAACGGGATCTCCCCAACGGCCAGGGAGAGGCTCAATACGCCAATGGCGAACAATACAGCGGCGAATTCAAAGATGGGAAAAAGCATGGCCAAGGCACCTGGAAAAACGCTAACGGCGAACAATACACCGGTCAATTCGAGAACGACGCCTTTCAAGGACCAGGCACCTTTCTCTTCAGTGACGGCAGTCAGCATAAAGGCCTCTTCCGGAACGGCCTGCCTGAAGGCCAGGGCACCTTCATCTCCAGTGATGGCAACAAACATACTGGCCTCTTTGCGGGAGGAATCGCTACTGGTCATGGCTCCCACACCTTTCCTGACGGCAAGATATATACGGGAAATTACAAAGATGGCAAACTGTTCGGCAAAGGGGTGGCGACCTACCCAAACGGCAGTCGCTATGAGGGCCAGTTCATGAATAACACCTTCAACGGCGAAGGAACCTTTACCAATCCGAGTGGCGAGGTCTATAGCGGTCAGTGGCAAAATGGGGCTGAAAACGGCCAAGGCACCTTCACCTATCCGGACGGCGAACAATACGAAGGACAATTCAAGGACGGGGTATTCCACGGCCAGGGCGGCTTAACCACTGCCGATGGCCGTAAATATGTCGGCGAATTCAAAAACGGGTTCTTTGATGGACAGGGCACCCTATTTAATCGAGCAGGAGAATTTTACGTTGGAGTTTGGTCAAAGGGGGAGTTAAATGGCCCAGGTTCGGTGACTTACGCCGATGGCAGCAAATTCGAAGGTAATTTCAGAGGTAGCCTGTTCCAGGGGCAGGGGAGCATGACCTTCGCCAATGGAGACAGGTATGACGGCATGTGGAAAAAAGGTTTGCGCCATGGTTTAGGCACCCTGACCACCACGACCGGCCAAACATATACCGGCAACTGGCTAAATGGACGTAAAAGCGGCCAAGGCGCCATAACCATGGAGGACGGCAGTCTTTACCAAGGCGAATTTGTCGATGACACCTTCAACGGCATGGGCACCTTCACGGCCACCGACGGCTCGGTCTATGTCGGGCAATGGCGCAATGGCTTACAGGATGGCCGTGGCATCTACACCAATCTGGACGGCGCTGTCCTTGAGGGAGTATTTAAGGCCGGCCAATATGTCGAGCCGAACAAACTGGGATTAGAGAACCTCCCGGCTACCGAACAAGAGCAGTGACGAAGACTGAAGTCAGGAGTCACCCTACCTCAGCCAACTTCGCGAGAGAGAATCTTCCTGCGGCACGCCAACCAGCAGCGTGGAACCGGTTTGTCCTTGGCACTCAACCTGCCCGGCCATGGGCTGCCCGTCAGCCCCCTTCTTGCCATAACGGGCGACAAGACCTGCGGCAATGGCAAGATCGCTTGCCTCCCGCAGATTTCGGACAAGTGCTGCCGGTCCTGGCCTGTCGACTAACTTCAGGGTGGTATCGTCAGGCTCAACCAAGGCAAGGACTTTGGTGTTTTCCGCCTCATCCCGGCCCATGGCAAGCCATGCCCCACCCGGCAAGACAAAATGCCGCCCTACGGTCAGCAACCGCATATCGGCAACCCGGATTATCTCATTCTCCCCATAATAGCGCTTGATCCGCCCGCTGACGTTGATATCGGTCAAGACACAGCCACCAGAAGGCGTCGGGTAGTCGACAATGCCCATCTCCTTAGCCAAGGCAATCTGCTGTGACCGCCCTCGTCCCGAAAAATCGCAGAGCATCGATCGATCCACCTCCCCTGCCAGCTCAGGCTTGGTCGGATTGAGATGCTTGGCGCACAAAGGTCTGAGCAGGATGCCATCACAGCCGGAGTCACGCTCCACTACCCGCAAGGCGTCCCGACGCTGGGACATGGGCCGCTGCCCAACCACCTCGCCGGAGATCAGAAAGGTTGCCCCCACTTGCCTCATCATCTCCCGGGCCTTGGTCATCATAAAGATCTTGCAATCAAGGCACGGATTAAAGTGCTTGCCATAGCCATGGGCTGGCGCCCGCAGCAGAGCGAGATACTCTTCGCTGACATCGCGCAGCATGACTTCAATCCCGTATTTCTCCTTAATCTCAAGGGAATACGATGGACTGAGCCATTGATCGTAATTAAAAAACGGGGAGACGAACTTGACGGCAATGACATCAATCGCCTGTCGGGCAACGACCCGGCAGGCGAGGATGCTATCAAGTCCGCCGGAAAACAGGGCGATGGCTTTTGTCACGAGGTGTGTTCCAGGTAGGTGCTCAATTACAACTTTAATGGACCCGCAAAAAGTCCATCGTACCGTTTTACGATGGCTAAGCAAAAGGTTCGATATACAAGGCGCAGTAGATCGGAGTTTTTGCGACGCCATCATTACTGCGTCGCGGGGGAATCACTGATTACGGCCAATCAATTCTGCCGCAAAGGCCAGAGTTTGGGCCGAAACGGAATCGCCGTCCAACATCCTGGCTATCTCATTAAGTCGGGCGTCACGCCCTAACTGGCTGATCGAAGTGGCGGTCCGGCCATTGGCCAAATGCTTTTCCACCAGAAAATGCGATGTGCCGCCAGCGGCGATCTGGGGCAGATGGGTGATGCAGATCACCTGATGATGGCGGGCTAACTCTTTAATCTTACGGGCCACCGACTCCGCCGCTTTGCCACCGATGCCGGAGTCGATCTCGTCGAAGATGACTGTCTCGACCGAGTCTTTTTTGGCGAGCAGGCATTTCAAGGCCAGCATTACCCGCGACAACTCGCCCCCCGAGGCGATCTTGACCAGAGGTTTCGCCGGCTCACCAGGATTCGCCGAAAACATAAATTCACAGCGGTCCCAGCCCGTCCTGGTCATCCAATTAAGGTCTTTCCTGTCCCCATCCTTGAACACCGCCTGAAACTCGGCCTGTTCAAAACTTAACGCCCTGAGTTCATCCTTGATGGCCGCACTCAGGGTAGCGGCAACCCTGCCCCGCGCTACGGACAAGGCGTCCGCCTTTGATACCAACTCCTGCTCTACGCTCGAACAGCGTTTGGTCAAACGAATGATCTTCTCATCCATCTGCTCTAGGTCTTGCAGTTCAAGCCGCGCCTTTTCGGCATAGGCCAGGATATCGGCCAGATCCTCGCCATATTTCCGCTTAAGCTGCTGCAACTGCGTTATCCTGGCCGCAATCTCATCCAAGGCTGTCTCGTCGTCCGGCAACCGGCTGACATACTCCCGAACCTGACCCGCGTACTCTTCCACCAGGAAGCTCTGCTCGACCACCCCCGAAGCCAGAGCCGCGACCTCCGAATCGAGCGCCGACATGGCCTCGATATCTTTACGGGCCAACGCCAACGATTCGGATGCGCTCATCAGCTGCCGGTAACATTTCTGACCGAATTTCCGCAGATCAGCCGAGCCCTTCAACCGCTGACGGTCGTTGGCCAAACGCACATCCTCGCCAACTTCAATAGCTGCCACCTCGATTTCACGATACTGGTAGGAGAGGAAATCCCGCCGCTGCTCCTTATCCATCTCCCGTTGTTTGAGAAGATCAAGCTCCTTGCGGAGTGCGGACCACTGCTCGAAAAGAGTGGCGACTTTCTCACGGTCAGGCCACAACTCGCCGACCATGTCGATGAAATCAAGGTGATAGCGCGGGTTGAGCAATTGCTGATGGTCGTGCTGGCTGGCAACACTCAGCAGATGTTCGCTGATTGATTGAATCAATCGGGAGGTAGCCAGTCCGCCATTCAGATAAAACCGACTCTTGCCGTCGACGGAAAAGACCCGCTTAATCAAGAGCTCATCCGTGCCTTCAATCCCCATATCCTGAAGTTCGGCGCGCAATGCCTGATTATCTGGACAATCGAACAAGGCCTCAACCATCGCCTGCTCGGCTCCAGTCCTGACCCAGGACGATGAGGCCCGACCACCGGTCAGCAAGGCAATGGCTTGCAGGACAATGGACTTGCCAGCCCCGGTTTCACCAGTGAAGACAATCAGGCCCTCGGCTAAAACGACATGGAGTTTTTCAATCAGGGCAAGATTTTCGATACGAATTTCTTTCAGCATGCGTTACCTATACACTAAGGCCCGACCTCAAGAAAAGTTTTTTTGAATTTGCCAATGTCGATTTCCAAAGTATAATCATTGAGTCGGAGTCAGAAGACACAGGACTGTTGCCTGCTCCCGTAATCGTACTTAATGTTAGCCAGTTGCTGGCGGATATCATTTACTCCTGCCTGTGGATTATACAAAGGATTCTGACTCCTGAATTCTGCCTTCTAATAGGGAACCCCATGCCCCGCTTCAGACAAAAGATCAACACCACAATCGTCTTCTTCCTTATCCTCAGCCTGTTGCCTGTGCCGCTCGGCGCTGGTCGCGCCAGCGCCTTTTCGGTCGGAGAAGAGAAAGAGGTCGGAGAAAAGCTCTTGAGCATGGTCAGGAAGAGCTTCCAGGTAATTGACGATCCTGACATCAGCCAATACGTCAACGACATTGGCCAACGCATCCTGACGGTGGCCGGACCTCAATATTTCGACTACCATTTTTTTGTCATCAACAATAATGAATTCAACGCCTTCGCCGCCCCCTCCGGACTGGTCTTCATCCACTCGGGATTGATCGAGGCCATGGACAGCGAGGGCGAACTGATCAGCGTCATGGCCCATGAGTGCGGCCATGTCACCAGCCGCCACATCTCTGACCGCCTCCAAAAAAGCACCAAGACCAGCCTCGGCATGGCCGCCCTCTTGATCGCCGGCATCGCCATGGGGGGTGGCGCCCTGTCCCAGGCCCTGATTACCGGATCGATGGCGGCCAATGCCTCCATGAACTTGAAATTCAGCCGTGAGGACGAAGAGGAAGCCGACCGACTCTCCTTCAAATGGATGCAGGCCTTGGAGGTCGACCCCGCTGACATGGAGAAAATGCTTGAAAAAATGTATCGGGTCAGTGTCTACCGATCGGCCAATATCCCTGCCTACCTCCTGACCCACCCGGAACCAAAGCAGCGTTCGGGATACGTTCAGGATCTGATCTCAAACGCCCAGCCAACGAAGACGTACCGTCCCGTGGATAATTTTTCATTTTTGAGGATGAAGCAACGAATTTTGGCCATAACCAAAGACCCCGCCACCCTGCGGGCTCAGTTTCTGCGCAAAGCAAACCAAGACAGCGACCCAAAAAGTATCATGGCGCAATATGGACTTGCCCTGATCGCCCAGGCTGGAGCTGATTACGCCAAGGCCGAGGAACTCATGCAAAAGGTCATCCAGGCCTATCCGGACCGAGTCATCCTCAAAACCGATCTGGCAAATATTCTCACCCAGAGCGGTCGGCAAAAAGAAGCTCTGGCCTTATTAAATGCCGCCCATGCCGCCGACCCCAACTGTGCGTACACCACCTATACCCTGGCCCAGAACCTGGAACAAACCGGCGAACATCAAAAGGCGTTGACACTCTTCGAAGACCTGCTGCCGGTGATCCCGGATCACGCCATGCTGCATCATTCCATCGGCAATCTCGAAATCAGGTTGGGTAAAAAAGGAGTGGGCCATTACTATCTTGGCTGCTATTTCTGGATGGAAGGCGACGCAAAAAACGCCAGATATCATTTAGACGAGACACTGAAGGATTCATCCGTTGACCAACCCACCCAGGCCAAAGCCAAGACCTTACTGGCGGATATTGAACGTATTGAAAAAGACAAGTAGCAAAGCAGGTGGATAGACTGTAGGCGTTTAGCCTATTAGCAACAGCAAAACATGAGACATGAGACGTGCCTGGTTCAGCATATGTTCTGTTTTTGCCTAACAGTCTACAACCTAATAGGCTAAACAACCTGGGCATTTACCCTACTTTTTCCTAATCTTACGGATAGCCATGATCGCAAAATCACGAAACAGACGCACAGACTTGACCATGGCTTGATCGAGAATTGGCCGGCCAACCTTGCGGTCGAGATAAATCAAGCCAATCCCCTTGGTGTCGATGCAGATAGGAAAAAGGTAAACGGTTCGGTCTTTAACCAGATACTGAAAATCTTCAGGAAAGGCATTCTCTTTGTTGGCGGGAATCATCATGTCCTTGCAGCTTTTCAAGGAATTTGGGATGGCGTACGGACCAGGGCTAAGGACATGCTCGAATTTTTTGACCCCATCGGGATCAATCTCCCCCAAGCCAAAACGGCCCACCAATAACTGCTTTGTTGCCTGCACACTGATGATCGCCAAGATGACCCGATCAAAACCAATCCCCCGATAGAGCGCCTCCAGAAGATTGACGTAGAATTCAGTAATGTCAAAAGATCCCATTAAGGTTTCGGTGATATCCCGAATAAAATCGTTCACCGATTTGTCGGCGCTGATCGGCAATTCGTCAAGGATTTCAGTGGGTACCCGTTGCCCATCGTCTGAAACGCGCCCTCCACTTTTCCTCTCCTGCTGTTCTTCCGGTCTATCGGAATTCAACAGACCATGCTTGACATTACTCTCCACGTTACGGAGCCTGCCCCGAACCTTGAGTTTGGTCAACCCATAACGAATAGAGTCCGAGACATCTTCAGAGATATCGACGCATTGATTCAGCATGGCAATCGACTCTTTGACGTCAACTGACAAGTGCCCCGCATACTTCTGGAAGACGGGCTCAAGATCGGAGCCATCACAGACACAATCGACAAAGGTATTGGAAAAGCTTGCCAGATTTTGCAAAAAACCTTCGGTATCATATTTATGTTTAGGCGCCTCGGGTTCGTCAACCATCGAACTGATAGCCTTCTCCGAAAGATTCCAGAATTTGGCGACCTCAGCTCCAATCTCATGAAAGGTGAGATCGGTCAACACCACCCGGCAAGCAGCATTCGCAGACATGCCGGCATCGATCTTCAATTCAATCTCCCGATACTTATCGGGCAGGTAAATACAGACAATAATCTTGCCCAGGTTGTGCAGCAGCGTACAGATAAAAGCCTCTTCCGGCGAGATATTGATGCTCTTTTCCACCACCAGATCGCGGGAATGAAGCGCACTGAGGAAAGATCGGGTCAAGATTTTGCTGATGCCATCCTTGTCGACCCCTGACTTGACAAAATCCTCAAACAAGGCAATGGCCATGGCCATATCACGAATCGCGTCAAAACCAAGAATGGTCACCGCCTTGGAGATGGAATTGCACGCACGGCCCAGGGAGTAATAGGCGGAGTTCACAATCTGCAGCACCTTATTGGTCAGGGAGAAATCCTTCAAAATCACCCTGGCCAACTCAGCACCAGCGGACCGGCTACTACTGGTCAATGAGATCAATTCCTGCACGTTATGAGACATGGCAGGCAACTCGCTCATGTTCATTTTCGCAAATATTGCAGAAAGGCTGGCTGATGGCTGAGTAGTTACTGTTTGTTGTTCAGACATAGTCCACTGATTCCCTTTACTCGTTACGATACCCGCTACCGACCAGCCAACTCCATCCTCATGCGTAAATAAACTCTATTCAAAATTAAACTTCATGGTCAACTTATTTCTCAACCGATGCGACGGAGATCCTTCTCCAAGATTCAATACAAAACATAAGAGTCAACGTTGAGATGGCTGGGGTTAGTGATGCAGCCTGAGAGGAGTAATAGGGGGGATGGCAGGTCAACCAACCGTGAGCCATGAACCAAGCTTGCGGCGCAGTTCCTATCTGATTTTCACGATAGCGCTAACCGCAAAATCGCGAAACAAACCGACGATTTTCATCATGTCTTGATCTAATAATGGCTTCTCAGCCTTACGATCAAGGTAAATCACACCAATTCCCTTGTTTTTAATGGCGATTGGAAAGAGGTAGACATTCCGATCTTTAACCAGATATTGAAGTTCATCAGGAAAGGCGCTCACTTTATCGGCAGGAATCATCATATCCCTGCACAGTCGAAAGGCATTGCTTAAAGCGCATGGAGTGTGCTGGGCAAGGACATTCTCAATAATAGCAGGTCCATTGGAGTCGATTTCACCAAAGCCAAATCCACCCTGCAATATTTGCTTAGTCGGTGGCATATTGACAAGGGCCAGGATGACCCGATCAAAACCAAGCAAACGGTAGATCGCATTCAAAAGATTGAAAAAAAACTTATTGACTTCAATTGGCCCCTTCAAAACTTCGTTCATCTCACTAATACAATCGTTCACCGCTTTGTCGACGATGACCGGCAATTCATCAAGCGTTTCAGATAAACCTTCCTGCTCATCGCCACAACTCCGAAACACCATCTTCCTCGACTGTTGTTCGTCCGGGGTGTCCGAGTTCAACAGGCCACAACCGACATTAATTTCGAGGTTCCGCAGTCTACTGCGGATCTTGAGTTTGGAAAAGCCATAACGGATCGTCTCCGAGACGCTCTCGGAGATATCGACACATTTTTTAAGAAGCTCTATAGACTCATCGGCACGAACGGATAACCGCTCGCCATACTTCTGAAACACCGGTTCCAGGTCGGAACCGTTGCAGGCGCAATCGACGAGCATATTGGCAAAATTAGCCAAGTTTTGCAGAAAACTCTCGTCGTCGTATTGATGCTTAGGCGCTATAGGGTTTTTCCCTATGGCGGAAACAATCTTCTCCGACAGGTTCCAAAATTTGGCAACCTCCGCGCCAACCTCCTGATAGGTGAGATCCACCAACACTTCACGACAGGCATCGTTTTGCGGCATACCCTCATCAACCTTCAACTCAATTTCACGATATTTTTCAGGCAGATAAATACAGAGGATAATTTTGCCCAAGTTATGGAACATCGTGCAGATAAAGGTCTCTTCCGACGCGACATTGATTTTTTTTGCCTCAACCAAATTCCGGGCCAGCGTTCCACTCAAAAAGGAACGGGCCAAGAGTTTACTGATCCCTTCCTTATCGACCCCTGATTTGATAAAATCCTCAAATAAGGCAATGGCTATGGCCATATCCCGAATCGTATCGAAGCCGAGGATATTCACTGCCTGCGAGATGGAATTACATGGCTGCGCCAGCGCGTAATAGGCGGAATTTACGACCTGCAGAACCTTGTTGGTCAGGGAGTAATCCTGTAAAATCACCTTGGCCAAGTCAGCGCTGGTTGACCATTGGCTATTGGTCAGAGAGACCAACTTCTGCACATTGATGGACATGGCAGGCAACTCGCCCATGTTCATTTTAGCAAATATTTCAGACAGATTCGCTGATGGCGTCGTTGTTATTTGCTCTTCGGTCATAAGAAATATCTGTACCCTGTTTTAGAAAAATGATGGGCGCCCCCACTTAAGGGGATACTAAAATGGGTGTTTCCCTTTATCCCCCCAACAAAATCAGGTAAAAAATACCTACAGGGACTTTTTACCTGACTGATCGTACCATATAAAATCTCGACTTTTTACGTGTTGATAAATAATAGCGTATTTTTTGCTTATATGCCCACTAAAATTATGCTACTCTCAAGTTGATGGTTCGCCTCAGACCATCAAACAAAGCCGCAAAGTAAGCAACATAGGGCAGTTAGTTCTATGCTTCATACGACCATAGATTGCGCATCCTTATCGGGCAAAGGCATTCCGTTCAATCCATAAGCGCAATTTGTCACCGCGCCTAGCACTTTAGCTGTTATCGGTCATTAGATTAGTGTTGACTGCACGACCCTTAACCTGCCCTTATCAACGACACATAGAATGACATACCGAACATGATACTACCTTTCTGGAGGAGTTAATACCATGAC
>Ga0334722_10001537_pt1 | contig 28625 bp, 32 predicted proteins | sample C3_bottom_MG_FD_207210 | JGI IMG/M metagenome (GOLD analysis project Ga0334722, IMG submission 207210) | Sediment microbial communities from Yellowstone Lake, YNP, Wyoming, USA - C3_bottom | ecosystem: Environmental > Aquatic > Freshwater > Lake > Sediment | place: USA: Wyoming | collected... | reverse complement strand
ATCGTCACCTCGGTGGACAAGGCCAATGTGCTTACCACCATGGTGCTCTGGCGGGAAGTGGTCATCGAGATCGCCAAGGAATACCCGGATGTCAGCCTCAACCACATCTACGTGGACAACGCCACCATGCAGCTGGTCAGAAACCCCCACCAGTTCGACGTCATGCTCTGCGGCAACATGTTCGGCGACATCATCTCCGACGAATGCGCCATGATCACCGGCTCCATGGGGCTGTTGGCCTCGGCCAGCCTCAACGAAAAAGGCTTCGGCCTCTATGAGCCTGCGGGCGGCTCCGCCCCGGACATCGCGGGCAAAGGCATCGCCAACCCCATCGCCCAAATCCTTTCTACAGCCATGATGCTGCGTTTCAGCTTGGATCAGGGCGCGGCGGCGGATGCCATCGAAAAAGCCGTTGCCGCAGTACTCGACAAGGGCGTGCATACCCCGGACATTGCCGTGGACAAGAGCAAAGCCGTGGGCACTGTCGCCATGGGCGATGCCATTGTTAAGGAATTACAGCAGTAGAAAAAATCTGGCCCAGCAACTTGGGCTTCCGCATTTTTTATGAACTTCAGCACAAACGAGGACCATCATGAGCGACTTGACCGCCACAATGACAACGAGCAAAGGCACCATCACCCTCAGGCTGTTTGCCGAGAAAACCCCCTTAACCGTGGCGAATTTTGCCAACCTCGCCCAACGCGGTTTCTACAACGGCCTCAAATTCCACCGGGTTATCCCGGATTTCATGGTGCAGGGCGGCTGCCCCAAGGGCACCGGCACCAGCGGCCCCGGCTATGACTTTGCCGACGAATTCGACGCAAACCTCGGGCACACCAAGCCGGGCATCCTCTCCATGGCCAATGCCGGACCGAACACCAACGGCAGCCAGTTCTTCATCACCCATGTTCCCTGCCCCTGGCTGGACGGCAAACACACGGTTTTCGGAGAAGTTGCCGGAGAAAAGGACCAAGAGGTGATCGACAGCATCAAACAGGGCGACACCATTACCACTGTAACCATCGAGGGAGATGTGACCGAGATTTTCGAGAAAGCCAAAGACCAACTCAAGGCATGGAATCTCGCGATCAGCATGCGGTTTCCCTCTCTTGCCCAGGCAAAATAAGGCATAGATCGGGTGAGCGCGCTTTCTGCGCCAGACATAAAAAAGGGAATTATATAGTTGACTTCCCGCCCATCGATACCTGAGGTGTGAAAACCGAAAATTCAAAACTCCCTTGCCCTTAAAATCGGGCAAGGGAGTTAGCTAGATAGTTCCCGAAAAAAAAGGCAGGCAGATACCGTGGTGGTATCCGTCTGCCCTGTGCATTCAGCAATCGCCTACGCTTATTTGGTCAATTCCTTGACCTTGCCGACTTCCTCTTTGAGAGAAGCAACCTCTTTCACACCGGGCACGGTTTCTTCCGCCTCACGTAATCCTTTTTTAAAGGAAGAAATAGCCTTGCCAAGGCCAGAGCCGATTTCAGGCAACTTCTTCCCGCCAAAAACCAGAAAGGCAATCCCCAAGATAACAATCAATTCCGGAGTCCCCAAGCCAAACATGTTCATTCTCCTTTATAAAATCATTACAACAAACGTGCAGTATCTTCTCAGGCAGAGCCGGAGCCCCCTTCCTTGTTTTTTCCCTCGATTTTCTCCTGCTTGTCCGCGTCGCGGGTGGCTTTCTTAAAATTTTTGATGCCCTGCCCGATTCCCGAGCCGATCTCAGGCAGCTTGCCCGCTCCGAAAACGATGACAACTATCACCAGAATAACCAAAAGCTCCGGCATTCCTAGTCCAAACATGAAAACCTCTTTCAGGTGACGGCGTTTAGATGGCTTGGCCCGACAATACCAGCCATAAAAAAAGCAATTGCTTATATATACCACTCGAAAGCGAAGAAGCAACCCTCATTTTCATCCGGGATGTTTCACCCTGTCGAATACACCCTGAAGAATATTCCCGTTTACACAGGTAATACTTTGTATTACGATCATGCAATATCATTACCGTCCAGAGGAAAACCATGCGCAACAAAAAACCGGAAACCATCACCTTCAAGGCCGATGAAACACTGGCCAAAGCTCTGCTCAAGGTGCCCAACAAATCGGAATTCATCAGAAACGCCATTTTGAACGCCCTGGAAAACGGCTGCCCGCTCTGCCAGGGCACCGGCATCCTCACCTCGGAGCAACGCACGCACTGGGCCAAATTTCTCAACACCCATTCCCTGCAAAAATGCGACGAGTGCAAGGCTGTCCATCTGGTCTGCGGGACCGACGAAATCCCATGCCGACATTGAACCTTTCCAAACTCCTGCCAGCCGCTGTCTTTTTTCTGGCCATCACCGGCTGGACAACCACCGGCCTTGCTGCGCCAGCAGCGACAAAGGCACAAATCTTCGTCACCGTGCCGCCCCAGGCATATCTTGCCGAAAGAATAGGCGGCGATGCGGTGGAGGTGCATACCCTGGTGGGCAAAGGGCAAGACCCGCACACCTTTGAGCCAACCCCGCGCCAGGCAGCCGCCCTAGCCGGAGCCAGCCTGTTTTTCACCGTAGATATCCCCTTTGAGAAACAACTGGCGGCCAAGGTCGCGGCCAGCAATCGTAATTTGCGGATTGTGGACTCAACCAAGGGGATCGCCCGGTTGCCGCTTACGGAACCGGATCACCACGAAGCACACGGCAATGAGGCAGACCCCCATCTCTGGCTGGCCACGGACAACCTGCGGATCATGGCCGACAACATGGCAACAGCCCTGAACGCCACCATGCCGGAACGCAAAGAGGCCCTACAAAAAAATCTCGCCTCCCTTCAACGCGAGATCAGCGACCTGGACAAACGCCTGGCAACCACCCTGGCCCCGCACCGGGGCAAAACCTTTTATGTGTTCCATCCGGCCTTTGGCTACTTTGCCCATGCCTACGGCCTGAAACAAAAAGCCGTGGAAATCAGCGGCAAATCTCCCACCCCGCGGCAGCTTACCGCTCTTATCCGCCAGGCCAGGGAAGATCGAGTGCATACCATCTTTGTCCAACCGCAATTCGACAGCAAAAGCGCTGATACCGTGGCCCAGGCCATCAACGGGGCCGTAGTCCCCATCGACCCGCTGGATAAAGAGGTGCTGCGCAATCTCGCCGCCATCGCCGCTGCCATCGAACAAGCCCTGAAACAGTGAAGGAACAGCCCATGTCCGCCGCCAGCACACCGGAAACAGCCGTCCGCATCCGGGATCTTGATTTCGCCTACAACGGCACGCCCATCCTCGAAGGCGTCACCCTGGACATCATGGCCCGGGATTCCCTCTGCATCGTAGGACCCAACGGCGGCGGCAAAACCACCCTGCTCAAACTCATCCTCGGCCTGCTCAAACCCAACCGGGGCGAGATTGAGGTACTGGGGCAAACGCCGGAGAAAAGCCGGTTGCGCATCGGCTATGTGCCGCAGTATGCCCGTTACGATCCGCAGTTTCCGGTGACGGTGCTCGATGTGGTGCTCATGGGCCGCTTGGACCGAATCTTCTGCGGCGCCTACGGCAAGGCAGATCACGAGGCCGCCCTGGCAGCCCTTGCGGAAATGGACCTGACAGATCTGGCCGGCCGCCTGTTTGCCGAAATCTCGGGGGGCCAAAGACAGCGGGTTCTCATTGCCCGAGCCCTGGCCGCCGAAGGCGAGCTGCTGATCCTGGACGAACCCACAGCCAACATCGACGCCGCCTCGGAAGAACATCTCTTTGAGCTGCTCGGCAAGCTCAACGAACGGCTCACCGTCATGCTGGTCACCCACGATATCGGCTTTGCCTCGAAGTTCTTCAAGAGCATCGTCTGCGTCAACCGCCAGGTCGTGCTCCACCCCACCAGCGAGCTTACCGGCGACCTGATCCGCAACATGTACGGCGGCGACATCCGCATGATCCGCCACGATCACCGCTGCTCACCGGAGGGCCACTGCAACCATGGAATTTCTTGACGCCTTGGCCGACCCGGCCATTCCCTTCCTGCGTTACGCCTTCGCCGCCGGTATCCTGGCCAGCCTGTCCTTCGGCATCATCGGCACTTACGTGGTGGCCCGCCGCATCACCTACATCGCCGGGGCCATCGCCCACTGCGTGCTCGGCGGCATCGGGGCGGGGCTCTACTGCGAGCACAAACTGGGGATCACCTGGTTCGGACCTCTGTCCGGGGCCATTGCCGCAGCGCTTTTGGCGGCCATCATCATCGGCCTGGTGAGCCTCCACGCCAACCAGCGGGAAGACACGGCCATCGGCGCGCTCTGGGCCATCGGCATGGCCATCGGCCTGCTGTTCATCGCCAAAACCCCTGGCTACATCGAGCCGATGAGCTACCTGTTCGGCAATATTCTGTTGATCTCGGAGTTTGATCTCTGGATGGTGCTGGTGCTGGACGGCTTGGTGGTGATAATCGCCACCCTGTTTTACCATAAATTCCTGGCCGTCTGTTTCGACGAGGAGTATGCCAGGCTGCGCGGGGTGCGCACCGACCTGTACTACCTGCTGCTCCTCTGCCTGACCGCCTTGACCGTGGTGCTGCTGGTCCGGGTGGTGGGGATCGTGATGGTCATTGCCCTGCTGACCCTGCCGGCGGCGGTGGCGAGCAACTTTGCCAAGGGTCTCTGGCAGATGATGGTGCTGGCCACCCTGTTCTGCATCGTCTTCATCGCTTCAGGTCTGGCCATCAGCTACAGCAACGATCTGCCCAGCGGCCCGACCATCATTGTGATCGCTGGTCTGGTCTACCTGGCAGCCTCGGCCCTGCAACACTTCCGCAAAAACATCAACGGATAAGATTTTCCTGGTAGTTTCACTATTCCGCTCTAAAGAAACAACGCTAACGTCACCAGCAACGGAAAACAATAGAGCCCCGTAGAAAGGGCCGTTTCGCGGCCAGTTAAGGCAAGTATCCCGAGCAGCAATACGGTTGCGGCATACCATGGCGCAACCGTATTGCTGATTATGCCAAAAGCCGGCAATAGGAGAGCGCCGGCAACGAGCGCGATGATCCAAATCTGCCAGAGCCCAGAAGGACTTATCCCTCTAAGCCGGGGGTTAAAAAGCGGCAGTCCGGCACGCCGGTAATCCTCCACATGGCGATGCTGGAGCAGCCAGAAATGAGGAATCTGCCAGAGATACAAAAGACCGGCGAGCAACATGACCCGATAATCCGTGGGTTCGCCTCCGGCGCAGACCCAGCCGATGATCGGCGGCAGCGCTCCGCAGAGCCCCCCGGCTGCCAAAGCGAATGGTGTGCGGCGTTTGAGCGGCGTGTAGACCCCGAGATACCATGCCAAGGCGGCGATGCCCAGCAACATCGGCAATAATCCTCCGCCAAGCCCCAACGCAAGCAGACCGGCCAACAGGCAAACACCGCCGATGACAGAAGCCCCAGTCGGTGTCAGATCACCGCATGGAATTGGACGATCGCAGGTCCGGTCCATAAGCCGATCGATCTCCCTTTCCTGCACCTGATTGAAGGCCGAGCCTGCCGCGGCCAGCAGCGTAACCCCGAGCAGGACGGCAGCCAACGGAGCCGGGGCAACCTCAGCCGCCGGGAAAAGAAAAAATCCGCCCAGTGCGACAACCCCGTTCAACAAGGAAAGACGCCAGCGCAATAGGCGGCACAGACTTTTGCTCATTTGTTCCCCTTGATAAACTCCACCAGCGCTGCGACCTGATCATCCTGCATCTCCGAAAAAGTCGGCATGATCGGCTGGAATCCTTCCACCACCTTGGCCGCTGGCGCACGGATCGACTCCCGCAGATAGGCATCATCTGCCGTAACCGGCTGCGTCACTCCATCCGCCAGCACCGTGACCCGGCTCCCGAAAAGCCCTTTCAAGGTTGGGCCAACGCCCCGTGTTCCATCCAGAGAGTGGCAGGCAAGGCAGCCAAATTTTTCAAACAGCGCCTTGCCGACCTGCCCGCCATTCGTATTCTGATTGAGCCATACGGCGAATTCCGCCGGGGGGATGGCCTCCACGGTGGTGATCATCTTCGAGTGACCGACCCCGCAATACTGCGAGCAAAAGAGATCATACGAACCGGGCCGGGTCGCCACGAACCAGGCATAGTTCTTCATGCCCGGCACCACGTCTCGCTTGACCCGGAAGGCGGGAAGATAGAAACCGTGCAATACATCCTGGGAAACAAGCTCAACCCGGATCGGTTTGCCCACCGGCACATACAGTTTGGGGCTGGTCTTGCCGTTAGCGTAGGTGAAGTTCCAGGACCACATGCGGGCCGTCACCGTCACCGGCAACGCATCTTTGGGAACATTCCGCAGCGCCAGATACCCGGACCAGCCATAATAGAACATGGCCAGCACCAATACAGTGGGCAGCGCCGTCCAGATAATCTCAAGCCAGAGATTGCCCTCCGCCTGGGAGGTCGGCTGGGGTGCGCGGGAACGATGATAGCGAATGACGAAGAAAACCATGGTCGCGGTGATGCCGATGAGCAGCACCAGACATATCCAGAAGATGAACATGAATACCGGGTCAACCGCTTGCGTTGTGGTAATGAGCAGTGGATTCACGTGGCTTTCCTATCTGTAGAGCACGTCAAAAAAGGTGACGCCGATAAAAATGGCCAAGGTAACCAGGGCAACAAAGAGCACCCAGCGCAAAAGGCGCCCTTCGTAGCGCATATGCATGAAAAAGGCGATGATAAGGCCGCCTTTGCAGGCGGCGATGGTAAGCGGACCCCAGACCCGGTTCACCCCCAGATCGAGACGGGAGATCCAGACAGTGAGGGCGGTCAGCGCCAAAAGCCCTGCCCAAACCGCAGTCAGTTTGCCGTAGCTGACCACCTGCTCTTTGTTTGGTTCCGTCGGCATGACACCTCCTAGAGAAGCAAGTAATACAAGGGAAAGATGAAAATCCAGACCAGATCAACCAGGTGCCAGTACAAGGCGCTGTTTTCGAGCAGCGCATAGTTGCCGGCATGGATGGTCCGTTGTTGCACCCGCACTGCCACCAGGGCAAGGAGCGCGGCGCCGATCAGCACATGCAGGCCATGGAGCCCGACGGTCAGGTAGTAGAGGCTGAAGAAGACCGACTCTCCGGGAGGCCCTGCCGCCAGCCGGGGGGAATTGAGGTAGTTTCCAAGGCCTATTTCCGCGCGCCATTCGAGATACTTGTTGCAGAGAAAAACCGTCGCGCAGAGGATGGTTCCGCCAAGACAGAACACCGCCGTGCGCCGCTCATCCCGCTGGATGGCGGTGACTGCCATGGCTGCCAACAGGCTGCTGGTAAGAAGGATCACCGTGTTGGCGGTGCCGAAAACCAGGTGCATCTCCCGGCCAGCCGCAGCAAATTCGTGCGGATAGCGTGCGAGATACACGGCGTAAAGCAGAAACAATCCGCCAAAAAGGACCAGCTCGGTAGCCAGAAAGAGCCACATGCCGAGCTTGGCCCCAGCGTCGCGCCGATGAACCGGCTGGCTCATGGCATCCCTGCTTTGCTGAAATCATAGGGGCCATGGGTTACGATCGGATCTTCGCTAAAATTTTCCGTGGGCGGAGGCGAGGAAATGGTCCACTCCAGGGTGGCTCCGCCCCAAGGGTTATTCCCGATTCGCTCTCCTCTCCAGAGGCCATAAAAAAGATTGATCAGCAGCACGATGATCCCGCTGATCAATATCCAGCTGCCTACGGTGGAAACCAGATTGAGCGGGGCGAATTCCGGGAGATAATCGTAGTAACGGCGGGGCATTCCCTTCACCCCCAGCAGCATCATGGAAAAATAGGTGATGTTGAAGCCGACGAACATCAGCGCCCAGGCCACCAAGGCCGGTTTCTCAGCATACCGGCGGCCATAGAACTTGGGCAGCCAGTAATGCATGGCGCCGAAAAAGGCGAAACCGGCGCCGCCGAACATCACGTAATGAAAGTGGCCGACCACGAACTGGGTATCGTGGACATGGATGTTGGTGGCAGCCGCGCCGAGGATCAGGCCGGTCAGGCCGCCGATGGAAAAAAGCAGGATGAAGGAGAGGGCAAAGAGCATGGGGGCCTCCAAGGAAATCGATCCCTTGTACAGGGTGGAGACCCAGTTGAAAACCTTGATCGCCGAGGGGATGGCGACCACAAAGGTAAGGAAGGAAAAGACCAGAATCGCCGTGTCGCTCATGCCGCTGGTAAACATGTGATGCCCCCAGACCAGGGAGCCTGCGGAGGCGATGGCGAGACTGGAGAAGGCGATCATCTTGTAGCCGAAGATCGGCTTGCGGGAAAAGACCGGGATGATTTCGGTGATTGCTCCCATTGCCGGCAAAATCATGATGTACACCGCCGGATGCGAATAGATCCAGAACAGATGCTGATACATGAGCGGATCCCCACCTCGGACGGGATCGAACAAGCCGGTGCCAAGGAGCCGCTCGGCGATGATCAGGGCCAAGGTGATGGCGAGGATGGGGGTCGCCAGAATCTGCACCCAGGCAGTGGCATAGAGGGACCAGACAAAAAGCGGCAACCGTCCCCAGCGCATGCCCTCGGCCCGCAGCTGGTGGATGGTGGTCACGAAATTGATCCCAGTAATAATCGAGGAGAAGCCGACGATGAAAACCCCGAACACCGCCAAAGAGACGTTGGTGCCGGTCCGTTCGCTGAAGGGGAGGTAAAAGGTCCAGCCGGTGTCGGGCGGGCCGTTGCCGGTGAAGAGCGAAACGATGATGATCGCCGCGCCGATGATATAGAACCACCAGGAAAGCAGGTTCAACCGGGGAAAGGCCACGTCTCGGGCACCGATCTGAATCGGCATGACCATGTTGCCGAAGGCGCCGGGAAAGCCGGGGATGATGAAAAGGAAGATCATCACCACCCCATGCACGGTAAACAGGGCATTGTAGGTCTGCGGACCGACAATGGTTCGACCGGGCGCCATGAGCTCGATGCGCAGCAACCCTCCCAGGGTCATGCCGACCAGGAAGAAGGCAAGGACCGAATAGAAATAGAGGAGGCCGATCCGCTTGTGATCGGTGGAGAAAATCCAGGCGGCGACTCCGGTTTTGCCGGTATCGTTCCAGAAGCTGGGGACAGTGTTCGGCTGAGCGGCCTGGGTCATGGTTGTTGCTTTCCTTGCGATGGCTGCCTGCGTTTTCGACCGGTCAAGATCAGGTAGAGGAGAAAAGCCCCAGTGCAGAAAAGCACCACCGTGGCGCTGACCCGCATCAGGTTAAAGACATAGGTCTTGCCCTTAGGGTCAAAACTGAAGCAGTACCCGACCACCGTGCGGATGGAGGCTCCCACTTTCCCCTCGCGGGCCTCCAGCAAGGCCAGGGCAATATCCTTGGGCAGAAAAGTCGTGCCGTAGAAATAGCGGACGATCGTGCCGTCCCGGGCAACGACCACACTCGCCACCGGATGGATGAATTCTTCTCCCTGACGGACAAAACGAAAGCCGATGGCATCGGTGAACCGATGGATATTGTCGAGATCGCCGGTCAGGAAACGCCAGCCATCTTCCGGGAAAGGAGCGTTCATGGCGTCCAAATATATTCGTTTATATTTGGACGCCATGGCCGGGGTCTCGGTTTCGTCGAAACTTATCGAAAGCACCCGGTATTTCTCTGCCGGTTTGCGCTTCACTGCCGGGAGAACGCCGGCCAGACTGCCTTGGAGAAAATTACAGACATTGGTGCATTTGTAATAGACCGGCAGAATGATGGTCGGGCCGGTGATCAGTTCACCGAGACGAACCGGCTTGCCGTTTTCATCCCGAAAAACAAGATCGAGAGGGAGCTTTTCCCCGAGCCGTTCGGTGAGCCCGATCTGCGCTGCCTCCGCAACGGACGGAGCCATAGCAGCATGTTGATGCGCTGGTAATTGCTCGGTTGCGGCACAAGCAGCTTTCGGCAGTAGAAACAGCAGCAGGACAATTTTAAAAAACCGGGCAACGAGCTGGGTCATGGCAAGCGTCTCGTTCTATTGACTGGATGTGGGGACACCACATTGCTCACGGCCATAGTATCCCCCCTATTTTGACGTGTAGAAGGAGAAATCAACGACTGATGACGGGGATTAAATCGATATTTTCAGATTAGGAGTAAACCAACTGGCTGTCAATCGAATTGACCACGGTGCCCGATGCCAGCCAAAAGCAGATTCAGCGTAAGGCGATGCTGCTAGTAATCGATTCGACATCTGATGATCTTCCACAATGTTATGGAGTATGGCGCCCACTATTTCCTGGCGGAATCTATGCATTTCCCAATAGTTAATTCCGAATTGTTGATGCAACAAAAAAATTAAAATTCTGATTTCTCTTATAGTATAATTACTACATCCAGACAAATAGCTCATCATGGTTTCCATGCTATTGTTCCCTGTGATGAAAGCGTTCGTCATTTTTTTCAACACAATTCTATTAGGAGGGGTCCATGAAAAGTAGATATTTTTCACGTCGGGATTTCCTAAAGACCGCAAGCTCCATCGGCATGGTGACTGCATTTGGCGGGATACCAACCGATCTTTTTGCCAGTGAGGGAAAATTGGTCCGTTTTCCGGAAAAGACCGATTTGATCCTCCTCACCTCACGACCACCACAGTTGGAAACGCCCAAACATTTTTTCAAGGAGCTGATTACGCCGAACGAGGCGCTCTTTGTCCGCTGGCATATCGCCAACATCCCCACCTCGGTTGATCTGGGGACCTGGCGGCTCAAGATCGGCGGCAACACCGAGCGGCCAATTGAGCTATCGATGGACGACCTGAAAGGACTCCCCAAGGTCAGCTATACCGCGGTTCTCCAATGCGCCGGCAACGGCCGCAGCCTTTTCGATCCGCGCGTTTTCGGCGGGCAATGGGGCAACGGTGCCATGGGCAATGTTACCTGGGGCGGCGTCCGTCTGAAGGACATCCTGGCCAAGGCCGGGGTCAAGGGCGATTCGGTGGAGGTGGCCTTTAACGGCCTTGATTCCGGGCCGCTTCCCACCGTGCCGGACTTTGTCAAGTCGCTGCCCGTGGACAAGGCCCTGGAAGAAGATATCATCGTCGCCTATGAGATGAACGGCAACCCCCTGACCATGCTCAACGGCTTCCCGGCCCGCCTTGTGGTGCCGGGCTGGTACGGCACCTACTGGGTAAAGGCGCTCAGCGACGTGACTGTGTTGTCGAAAAAGCTGGAAGAATTCTGGATGAAGACGGCCTACCGCATTCCGGATAATCCCTGTGCCTGCATCCCTCCGGGCACCGCACCCGGCAAGAGCGTGCCGGTCAACCGGATGAACACCCGCTCCCTGATCATCGAGCCTTCCCAAGGCAACCGGCTGCCAATGGGCAAGGAGGCGGCCATTTCCGGGCTCGCCTTCTCCGGCGGGTACGGCATCAAGGATGTCATCGTTTCGGTGGATGGCGGCAAGACCTGGAAGGAGGCCAAACTTGGCAAGGATCTCGGCAAGTACTCTTGGGTCCAGTTTACGCTGCCTTGGAAACCGTCGCAGAAAGGGAAGTACACCCTGATGGCACGGGCAACCAACAGCATCGGAGAGTCCCAGCCTTATGACCGCCAGTGGAACCCGTCCGGTTATATGCTCAACACTATCGAAAAAATCGACGTCACCGTCGGATAGGAGGGGATATGAAAAAAATCATTATATTCGCCATGCTGGTAGCAGCCGCCGCATTTCTTATTCAGCGCCCTGCCCCAATTGCGCAGGCCGAGGAAACGGGCACCGTTCACACCATCACCCTGCCGACGATTCCGCCCGACTTGAAAGAAGGGGCAGGTAAAGACAGGACGCTGATCTTCTGCGCCATCTGCCACTCCGTTGATTACATCTCCATGCAACCCCATTTGCCTGCGAAAAACTGGGATGCCCTTGTCCAGAAGATGATCAAGGTCTTTGGCGCGCCGATCACCGAGGAGGACGCCAAGACCATCAGCAGCTATCTTGCCGCACAATACGGCGCCGAGACAAAGTAACCCTTTAATAGATGAGACCCCTGAAGATGAAAAAAATCGTTACCCTTGCACTTGCCCTGGCTGCCACCTGTTTGTGGCTGGCACCCACGAACACCGTACAAGCCGCGGCCAACGGCGAAGAGCTTTTTAAGCAACGCTGTAGTGCCTGCCATGCAAACGGCGGCAACATCATCAACCCTCAAAAAACTCTGTTCAAGGCAAACCGAGAGGCCAATAAGGTCACCACCGTGGAGGCGATTATCGACAAAATGCGCAACCCCGGGCCGGGAATGTCGAAATTCGACGCCAACTTCCTGCCTGACAGTGACGCCAAGGCAATCGCCGAATATATCCTGAAAACTTTCTAAGACGCGGCGAAGGGTATTTCCTAAAAAAGAAATACCCTTCGCCATGCAACTCGCCTAAACCGCCATCGCAGCCAAACACCTCGACATAGCGTATCCGAAAAAACCTCTATCGCCGCGACCTGAACCCTCTCAATTTTCCGCAAACACGGCTCATCTCTGCGCCGGTCTCACCAACCCGGAAATCCGTGCGCCGATCTCGCGCAGCCTGTCGAGCACCCCATCCTCATCCATGGTGAGCAGCCGCCTATCCCGCATCACCACCCGACCATTGATCACCGAATGCGCCACATCAGAGCCGGTTGCCGCATAAACCAGATGTGAGGGGATGTTGTACATCGGGGTCAGGTGCGGTTTGTTCATATCCAGCACGATGAGGTCCGCCTTTTTCCCCGGCTCCAGGCTGCCGATCCTGGCCTCCGCTCCCAGCAGCTTGGCGCCGCCCAGGGTGGCCATCCGCAGGGTGGTCTCAGCACTCATCACCGTGGGGTCGAGCCGGTGCACCTTGTGCAGCTTGGCCGCAGTGTCCATCTCGCCGAACATGTCCACATCGTTGTTGCTGGCCGCGCCGTCCGTGCCCAACCCCACAGTGACTCCGGCCGCCAGCAGCTCCACCACCGGAGCCACGCCCGAGGCAAGCTTCATGTTGCTTTCCGGGCAATGGGCCACCCGGACGCCCCGTTCGGCGAGCAGTCCGATCTCCGCCTCGGTCAACACCACACAATGGTCCGCCACCACTTGGCTATCGAGAATTCCCAGAGCATCCAAGTGCATGACCGGGGTGTGCCCATATTTGGCACGGCAGCTCTCCACCTCGTCCTTGGTTTCGGACAGGTGGATCACATAGGCAACCCCGTGATTTTCCGCTACGCCCTTGAGGCGTTTGAGCAGATCCGAGGAGCAGGTGTACACGGCATGGGGGTCAACGGTGATGGAGATGAGCGGATGATCGCGGTATTCGGCCAGCAACTCCTCAAGATAGGCGATACCGTTTTCCGGCGCGCCGTAGTTGGGCGAGGGGAAATCGTACAGCACCTCGCCCAGCCAGCCGCGCATCCCGGAATCCGCCGTGGCGCGGGCCACCTCCTTGGCAAAAAGGTACATGTCGCAGAAGCTGGTGGTGCCGGATTTGATCATCTCGGCCATGGAAAGCAGGGAGGACTGGTAGACCATCTCGCCGTTGAGATTGGCCTCCACCGGAAAGATGTACTCGGTGAGCCAGGTCATCAGGGGCAGATCGTCGGCCAGCCCCCGGAAGCAGGCCATGGCAGCATGGGTGTGGGTATTGACCAAACCCGGCATGATCAGACCATGGGGCTGGACGAGCTGCTCTACCCCAGGGTATTTGCCCGACAGGGCTGCCCTCTCCCCCACCTCGACAATGGTATCTCCGGCTATGGCCACGACCCCGTCTTCGATCACGGTGTTGTTGGGGTCCAGGGTCAGAATCTGGCCGCAGACCAGCAGATTTGGCTTAAAATTCATGGAGTCCTCTTCTAAATCTCGGGCAAAATAGCGAGAAGCAGCCGCGACAAGCGCTCTTCCGCCCTTTGGGTTTCCTCGATGATCTCTTCCAGGATGATGGGTTTAAGATTGTCCGGATCGTTGACGTTTGCCACCACCGATAACCCCAGCACCCGCATTCCGGCATGGATGGCGACAATCACCTCGGGCACGGTGGACATGCCCACGGCATCGGCGCCGCATTGCCGGAGATACCGGGTTTCCGCCGGGGTTTCCAGGCTGGGGCCGGGAATGGCCACATAGACGCCAGTACAGACCTGAGCGATCTGCTCTCGGGCCGCGCAGGCGAGGGCGATGTCGATCAGGCGCTGGTCGTAGGGAGCGGAAAGGTCAGGGAAGCGAGGGCCCCAGGCATCAACATTTGGGCCGCGCAAAGGGTTGTCCGGGATAAAATTGAGATGGTCGCGCACCACCATCAAAGTACCTGAGATAAAAGCTGGGTTGAGGCCGCCTGCCGAGTTGGAAACGATGAGAATTTTTGCGCCGAGCAGGGCAAGAACCCGAATCGGCATGGTCAGGTCGCGGGCACAATACCCTTCATAATAATGGAACCTGCCCTGCAATACCGCCACCGGCCTGCCGCAGAGCCTGCCAAAAACAAGATTTCCGGCATGACTGGCCACGGTTGCTTCAGGGAAATTGGGAATCTCCGCATAGGGCAGGACAACTGGCGATTCGATCCTTTCTGCCAAGCCGCTCAGGCCGGTGCCAAGCACCAGGACAATCTCCGGCAACTCCGGCATCCGATCCCGCAAAAACCCGACCGCCTCATCGACTTTCTGTTTGAAAATTTCCATCACCATCCGCCCAGATTCATTAAAACGTTAGACATAGAGCCAGGCCAGAGCAGACCGCCACTCCATGGCCAAACACGTTTGATAGCAATTGTTTACCCGATTCAAGCAGAGAAGGGAATACGGATGGTGAAGGTCGTGCCCTGACCAGGCGTGGGCTCAAAAGTGAGGTTGCCGCGATGGGTTTCTTCGATGATCTGCTTGCAGGAGATGAGGCCGATCCCGTTCCCATCGGCCTTGGTGGTAAAATGGGGCTGGAAGATTTTCTCCCGCACCTCCTCGGGGATGCCGCAGCCCTGGTCGATGATCTTGACCACCGCCGCATCGTCCTCACGGGAAAGGGCGATGGTGATGCACCCCTCTGCTTCGCTGGCCTGGGCGGCATTAAGCACCAGGTTTGAAAGCACCCGACAGAGGCCGAGAGACGAAAAAGGAAACTCCGGCAGACTGCCGGTGACCTCTACCCGGAGCCCCCGACCGCCGATCTCCGGATGAATCATCCAGACCGATTCTTGCAGATCAACGATCAACTGGTCCAGGGAGTCGGCATGGATAGGGGTTTCTATCTGGAGTCGTTTGGCCTGGGCCAGGGCATTTTCCATGAGGACAAGAAGATCCGCCCGTGCCTTGACCATGCAGGCAAGATACCGGTTCCCGGCAAGCCCTGGCACGGTTCGCTCCATAACCTCCAGCAGGTGAAAGGGAGTGAGCAGATTCTTCATATCATGGACCATGATATTGATCTGCTCATAATCATGTCCGAGGATTTCAAGGTCACGGCGAACCCGCTGACTCAGGGTGCGCATCATGGCGACCAGGGACTTCGGCTGCCGGGAGAAATACTCCTGAAAAACAGCCAGGGGAACCTGAAGAAGAAGAGAATCCTCCAAGGCTGCCACGCTGGCGGAACGGGGCTGATTCTCAATGATGGCCATTTCGCCGAAGTAATCTCCGGGCTTGACGATATCAATCACCCGGTTGCCGCGAAAGACCTTGACCATCCCCCGCAGGACAATGTACATCTCCTGACCGGGATCGCCCTCGTGAAAAAGAACGACACCTTTGGCGGTCTGCACTTCCGCAGCCTCTTCCAGAAAAGCGGTCAGTTCCTCCCCGGAAAAAAAATGGAACAGGTCTATCTTGCTCAGAAATTGCAGAAGTTCGGTTCTGTTCACTAAGGCCTCGTTCAGCGGACGTCCAACTGTCTTTCTTTCAGCGACCACTCCATCGACACGTCATAGTATAGCAGAGAAAAAACGCGTACTCCCAAGGAAAATACGCTGATTTCTGTTCTGAGGCAAGAATATATCCCCTAAAATTATAGGGCGTGCTGCTCGACAAACGTCTGCACAGCCGCGACCTCGGCCGCCATCACCTCACAGCGCGTTTCCTTATCGGCCAGCGCGGCAAGGCTTGGCGGCAGCTCCGGCTCGTGGCCGATGGCGTTCTTAACCGCCGCGCCGAACTTGGCCGGATGGGCGGTGGCCAGACAGATCATCGGCACCCCCGGCTCCCGGCCCGCCAGGCCGGCCTTGACCCCCACTGCGGTATGCGGATCAAGCACATAGCCATGCAACTTGTAAAAATCGCGGATGATGGCGATGGTTTGCTCTTCGTTGACGCTGCGTGAGGCAAAATCAGCCCGCACCCGTTCCTGGGCAAGCTCATCGAACTGGAGGCTGCCGCTGGCCGCGAAGCGGTCCATGTCCTGGCGGGTCCGGTCAGCATCCTCGCCATTCAGGTAGTAGAGATACCGTTCGAAATTGCTTGCCACCTGGATGTCCATGGAAGGGCTTGAAGTTTGCGCCACCGCCCCCAAGGAATAATCGCCGTTTAGCACAAAACGGGTCAGCAGGTTGTTCTCGTTGGTGGCCAAAATCAGATTACGGATTTGCTTGGGCAGCATACGGCGGGCCACATAGCCGGCAAAGATATCGCCGAAATTCCCGGTGGGCACGGAAAAATCCACCTGGGGCACGCCTTCGCTCCCGGTAACCTTGAGGGCGGCATAGATATAGTAGACAACCTGGGCTACAATCCGGGCCCAGTTGATGGAATTGACCGCGCCCAGCTGGTGCTTTTCCTTAAAGGGCAGATCGTTGAAGATGGCCTTAACAATGGACTGTCCGTCGTCAAAGGTGCCGCGCACCGCCAGATTGAAGACATTGGCGTCGGTCACGGTGGTCATCTGCAATTCCTGGATGGGGCTGACCCGCTTGTGGGGGTGGAGAATGAAGATGTTGATCCGTTCCTTGCCCCGCACCCCGTAGATCGCGGCGCTCCCGGTATCGCCGGAGGTGGCGCCGAGGATGTTCATCTTGCCGCCGGATTCCTTGAGCAGGTACTCAAAGACATTGCCGAGAAACTGCAGGGCCACATCCTTGAAAGCCAGGGTCGGCCCGTGGAACAGCTCAAGGATGTAGCAATCGCCCTGCTTGACCAGCGGGGTGATTTCCTGGTGATTGAAGGTCCGATACGATTTTTCGACCAACCCTCGCAGATCCTCCGCCGGGATATCGTCGATAAAGCGGCTGAGCACGGCGGTTGCCAACTCTGGGTAACTCAATCCCCGCCACTGGGCTACGGTTTCGACAGGAATCTCGGGAATTGACATGGGCAGCAGCAAGCCGCCATCGGTGGCAAGGCCCATCATCACAGCCTGTTTGAAGGATACAGGGGCGATGCCGCCCCTGGTGCTGATGTATTGCATGAGAGATTATTCCTTGATTATCAGTTGTCAGCTATCAGCTTACTGCTTTGTTCTGTACCAGCAGGCTTGCGCTTTCCATCTCCGCCGGGATGGGCAAGCCCATCAGCGCGAGGATGGTGGGGGCGAGGTTAGTCAGGGTGCCGCCATCTTTAAGGCCAAGGCCAGGCTCAGCGCCAAGCATGACCAGGGGCACCGGATTGGTGGAGTGCGCCGTCACCGGGCCGCCGGTCTTTTTGTTGATCATAACCTCGGCATTGCCGTGGTCCGCAGTGATGAGCACCACCCCGCCAAGTTCGGTGAAACGCTCCACTACCCGACCGATACACCGATCCACGGTCTCGACTGCGGTGATAGCCGCAGCCATGATCCCGGTATGTCCCACCATGTCGCAATTGGCGAAGTTGAGCACCACCAGGCTGTAGGGATTGTCCGCAAGGCGGCGCAGCAACTCCTCGGTAACCGCATCCGCGCTCATCTCCGGCTTTTTGTCGTAGGTGGCCACCTCGCGGGGAGATGGGAGCAAGGCCCTGTCTTCCAGATCAAATGGAGCTTCGCGGCCGCCATTAAAAAAGTAGGTGACATGGGCGTATTTTTCCGTCTCGGCGATGCGCAGCTGCCTTAAGCCGTGGCTGCTGACCTCTTCCCCCAGGATATGGGTGAGGGCCACCGGCGGAAAGGCCACGGCCAGCTCAAAATCCTGCTCATACACGGTGAAGGTGAGATAGTCGGCCAGCTTGGGGCGGTGCCGCACGGGAAAACCGGCAAAGTCCCGGTCTATAAAGGCATGGGTCATTTGCCTGGCCCGGTCAGCCCGGAAATTGAAGAAAACAACCGAATCCCCATCGTTGATGGTGGTCACCGGCTGCCCGTTGCTCATGATAACCGTGGGCTTGACAAACTCATCGTTTTCGCCGCGTCCATAGGCTGCGGTCACCGCCTCAACCGCGCCCAAGGCGGTGTATTGGCCCTGACCATCCACCATGGCCTGCCAGGCCAGGGAAACCCGATCCCAGCGGTTGTCGCGGTCCATGGCATAATAGCGGCCGCAGACCGAGGCGACCTGGCCCACGCCGATGCGTTTAATGGCCTCGGCAAGCTCGGTCATGTATCCTGCCCCGCTCTGGGGCGGGGTGTCCCGGCCATCCATGAAGGCATGGACATACACCTTGGCAAGGCCCATTTGTTTTGCCATTTCCAGCAGGGCGATAAGATGGCGGATATGGCTGTGCACCCCGCCATCGGAAACAAGACCCAGCAGATGCACCGCCGTCCCCTGCCTTGCGGCACGGCCAAGAACCCCGGCCAGCGCCTCATTTTTGAAAAAATCCCCGGTTTCAATATCCCGGTTGATCCGGGTGAAATCCTGGTAGACAATGCGACCGGCGCCGATATTGAGATGCCCCACCTCGGAATTGCCCATCTGCCCTTCCGGCAGTCCAACCGCGCCATTGTGGGCAACCAGGGTGGTGGCAGGCTGGTTGGCCTGCCAGCGATCCATGTTGGGCGTTCTGGCAAGATGGATCGCGTTGCCCTCCCACGGCTCCCCAATCCCCCAGCCATCGAGAATGGCCAACAATACCGGTGTGATCTTCTTCATCGTTTCTCCAGAGCCTTAAAGCTTGATCAGGATGCTTCGGGCTCTATCTCCACCCTGGGGGCGTCGTGCCACAGGCCTTCAATGTTGTAGAAGCTGCGGTCTTCGCTGTAAAAGATATGCACGATCACATCGTTATAATCGAGCAAAACCCAATGCCCCTCGTTGAGGCCCTCGGTGTTGCCGTCCTTGACATTCTTATGACGTAGAACCGCATCCACCGCTTGGGCCAAACCCTGCACATGCCTGGTGGAACGCCCGCTCATGATGACAAAAAAATCGGTGAATGAAGACAGGCCCCGCACATCAAGAACGACCAGGTCCTCCGCTTTTTTATCCAGGGCTGCCAGGGCGGCAAAACGGGCCAGCTCCAGACTTGACGCATCCTGAAAATCCTTATGGACCTTTTTCATTATGACTCCTTGTTGGGATAAAACCCGTTGTTCGCCATGAACAAACGGGAGCGCTATAATACTACAACAACGGGCAATCTGGCAATCGGTTAGTTCCTTGAGTGCTGGCAAAGGTTGTCGGCAAAGACGAGCTGTGTTAGATTGGTGTACGTTTTCACCCCGACACTCCAGCTTGAGGAACAACCATGCGAGACAGAATTCTGGCGGCCCTGGCAAAGATTCGCCCTACATTACAGGCAGACGGCGGCGATGTGGCCCTGGTTGATGTGAGCGAGGACGGGGTGGTCACGGTTCAATTAACCGGCGCCTGCAAGGAATGCCCCATGTCCAGGAACACCCTTAAAAATGGGATTGAAAAGTTCTTAAAAGGCGAGGTGCCGGAGGTGCGCTCCGTGGAGTCTGTTTGACCCAAACGGGTTGTTGCTACTTGTGATACCCGGTCCCGGCCTTGATGGAAAACGCCCGGTATAACTGCTCAAGCACCAGCAGGCGGGCCATCTCGTGGGTAAAGGTCATCCGCGAGAGCGACAGCACATAATCCGCTTTTTCAACAAGCCCCGCCGCAAGCCCGGTGGGGCCGCCGATCAGAAAGGCAATCTCCCGCACCCCCTGATCCTCCCAGCGACTGAGCAGCTCAGCCAGCTCTTCCGAGCTGAGCTGCCGGCCTGTGGGCGCCAGAGCCACCACCCTTGCAGCCCCACCTGATTGAGGCACGCTGCCGAGAAGTATCTGCCCTTCCTCGTTTTGCTGCCGGGTCGTATCTTCCTTGGCTGCGTTCTTCTTTTCTTTAAGCACCGGCAGATCAAGCTGGACAAAACGCCTGAGCCGCCCGGCATAATCATCGATTCCGGCGGCAAGGTACTGTTCCTTGGTTTTACCCAGGAACGGGAGGATGATCTTCACCGCCCTGCCTGTTTCCGCTCAAGAATCGCCGCAAGCCTGGCCTTAAATTCCTCGTAGCCCATCTCCCCCTTGATGCCTGGGCAGGACTCCCTGATGGCCTCGAAATTGGCCTGATCTTCCAGGATACTCGGATGCAGGGGCCATTGCGTACAACGCCACGGCTTACCGGGATGCACCGTACAGCCTTCGTTAAAAAAGATGCAGTGGCCGTCCACGGTCTTCATCTGCACCACCTCGCCGGTGATCCGCAGATACCGCTCCTTCACCTGCTCAACCGGCAGATGGAGATAGGTGACCAGACGCGCAAGGTCGTCCGGAGTCAAAGAAACCGTGGTCTCGCCATGGCAGCAATGGCCGCATTGGCGACAGTCGAATATCCGCTGTTCATTGTAGATGTCTTCATACAGGTCGTTCATTTTCTTCACTTCCTTGCGGCAATATTCCCCTGAAAGATATACCCCAGGGTCCGATAAATCAGCTTGGCCACGGTAAAGGCGGCATGTTCCGCTCCTGGCCGCGGCGAAAACTCGACAAAATCCATACCCACGATGCGGTGCCGCCGGGCAATCTCCCGCAACAGGTCGATGGTCTGACGCCAGGTCAGACCGTCCGGTTCCGGCGTACCGGTGGCCGGCATGATCGCCGGGTCCAGCCCGTCCACATCGCAGGTGAGGTAGACCGGCCCCTTGATCCCGGCGCAGACCTGTTCGATCCAGTCCGCCTCGGCATGGATACGGTGCATGAAAAATGGCTGCCAACCCTTGGCCTGCACCAGATAGTATTCCTCCTTGGAAAAGGAACGGATGCCGATCTGGGTAAAGGGAATGCCCATATCCGCAAGCCGCCGCATCACGCAGGCATGGCTGTTGGGGTTGTCTTCGTACTGGTCGCGCAGGTCAAGATGGGCGTCGATCTGCACCACATGCAGGTCCGGGTAGTGCGCCAGGCAGGCTTGTACCGCAGGCACGGTCACGGTGTGCTCTCCGCCAAGCAGAACGGGAAAGCAGCCCTCTGCCAATTCCTTGGCCACGGCGGTTTCTATTTGTCGGCAAGCCTCTGCTGCGGTTATTGCCGTAAAATCCGGCACCGGCCTGGTGGCGATCCCCAGCCGCACGGTCTCGGACAAAAGCTCGTCATCAAACACCTCCAGGGCCGGGGAGGCGTCGATGATCGCCTGCGGGCCAAGCTCGGTGCCGCCCAACCAGCTCACCGAAGAGGCCAGCGGCGCGGAGAGAATGGCAATGCGTTTTTCCGGGCCAAGATCGGCCTCTTCTCCGAGAAATTGTGCTATGCGCGTCATGGTCTTTTCTTCAGTCCTTATTCAAAATCCCAGCCATTCAGGCCGTGCCCACCACGTCCCCGAACAGGACGATATCGATGCCGTGCCGCTGCGCCGCCTTTTGCCAGCGCAATCTGTCCGGCGTGTGGAAAATAATATCGTCATCCGCAGGCAGGGTGAGCCAGCCGTCCACAGTGAGCTCTGCCTCCAGTTGCCCTGGACCCCAGCCGGAATAGCCCAAAGCAACCAGCAGATTCCGCGGACCCTGGCCTGCGGCAAGATCGTAGAGCAACTGCGGGTCGCTGGTCAGATGGACGCTCTTGCTCACCGCAAGAAAATGCTCCGCCCTGTACTCGGAACTGTACAGAAAAAAAGCGTTTGCCACCTCCACCGGTCCGCCCATATACACCGTCGGCAATAGCTCAGAGGGCGGTGGGATATCGGCGCTTTTGAAAACATCCGCCAGGCTGACATCGGCAATAGGCTCGTTCACCACCAGCCCCATGGCCCCCTCGTCGTTGTGGGCGCAGAGATAAACCACCTTCCCGGCAAAACGCGGATCAGGCATTTGGGGAGTGGCAATGAGGAAATAGCCTTGCAGAGTTTCGATCATCCGGGAGGACGCCCCATGTTTGCGTTTTCTGCCGTTGATCGCCATCGGCGACCGATTCAAATCCGCCTGCAACTTAGCATTTGTCCAGGCTGTCAGTCAAGAAATCCCGCACATACGACAAATTTACCCCCTCCCAGGAAAAGAGTTGGAGTTTCCTCTCTGATCCATGCTAGTATTTGTTATCCAACCTACGATATCAGACAAAGACCCCAACAACCCCAACCCAGACAGAAACCGCACATATGACCACTGATATAAATTCCGAAATCAACCGGATCATTGCCTCCGAACACCATGACCCCTTTCAGGTTCTGGGCTTCCACGTTCTGGACCACGATGCCACCTCTTCGGTGATCAGAACTTTCCAGCCCAACGCCAACGCCTGCTGGCTCATTGCCAACGGGGAAAAAAAGGAGATGTACAAGACAAGACCGGAAGGTTTTTTCGAGATTGTCATCACCGATTGCACCGAGCCGTTCCCCTATGAGTTTGAAGCGGCCTATTACGATGAAAACCACCACATCTTCAAGGACCCGTACCGGATTCTCCCCCAGATGTCGGAATACGACCGCTATCTCTTCAACAACGGCACCAACTACGAAATCTACAACACCCTTGGCGCACAGCTTGTAACCATTGACGGCGTATTCGGAACAATTTTTCGCGTCTGGGCGCCAAGCGCCAAAAGGGTCAGCATCCTGGGCAACTTCAATTACTGGGACGGCAGGGTCCATCAGATGCGGGTCTTGGGCAACTCCGGCATCTGGGAGCTGTTTATCCCGGACATCGGCCAGGGCGAACCCTACAAATTCGAGATCAAAACCCAAAACGACGCGCTGCTCGAAAAGGCCGACCCCTTCCAGTTCTTCGCCGAAATTCGGCCCAAAACCGCCTCGATTGTCTGGGGGCTAGGTGGCTATGCCTGGAATGACGCGGCCTGGATTAAGGAGCGGAAAAGCCTGAGAAGCTACGACCAACCCATGTCCACCTACGAAGTCCATCTGGCCTCCTGGCGGCGCGATCCGGCAGACCCCGCGCGGCTGCTCTCGTATCAGGAGCTGGCCGGCGCCCTGATCCCATACGTCAAGGAGATGGGCTTCACCCATATCGAGTTGATGCCGATCATGGAGCATCCCCTGGACGAATCCTGGGGGTATCAGGTCACCGGATATTTTGCCGTGACCAGCCGCCACGGCACACCCCAGGATTTCATGTACTTTGTGGACCAGTGCCATCAGCACGGCATCGGCGTTATCCTCGACTGGGTGCCGTCGCATTTCCCCTCCGACGGCCATGCCTTAAGCCGCTTTGACGGCACCGCACTTTACGAACACGAAGACCCGAGGCAGGGCGCACATCCCGAATGGGGCACCCTGATTTTCAATTACGGCCGCAAGGAGGTGCAGAACTTCCTCATTGCCAACGCCCTCTTCTGGATGGACAAATTCCACATCGACGGCCTGCGGGTCGATGCGGTGGCATCCATGCTCTACCTGGACTATGCCCGCAATGACGGGGACTGGGTGCCCAACATCTACGGCGGCAAGGAAAACATCGACGCCATCGAGTTCATCAAGCACATGAACGCCATCATCTACAGCCGCTTTCCCGATACCCTGATGATCGCCGAGGAGTCAACCAGCTTCTACGGGGTTTCCAAGCCCCTGGACTGGGGCGGCTTAGGCTTTGGCTACAAGTGGAATATGGGTTGGATGAACGACATCCTGGGCTATTTCAGCAAGGAGCCGATTTTCCGCAAATACCATCACAACGCGCTGACCTTTTCCCTGCTCTATGCCTTCACCGAAAACTTCATCCTGCCCATGTCCCACGACGAGGTGGTGCACGGCAAGCGCTCCCTGCTCTTCAAGATGCCCGGCGACATGTGGCAGAAATTTGCCAATCTGCGCCTGCTCTTCTTCTTCCTCTGGACCCATCCGGGCAAGAAGCTCCTGTTCATGGGCGGCGAATTCGGCCAGATATCGGAATGGTACTGCAAGGTGAGCCTGGACTGGCACCTTACCGAACAAAACACCATGCACCAGCAGCTGCAAAAATTCGTCCAGCAGCTGAACGCGGTTTACAAGGAGACCCGCCCCCTCTGGGAGATCGATTTTTCCTTTGACGGCTTTCGGTGGATCGATTTCAAGGATGTGGACAACAGCATCATCGCCTTCTGCCGTCAGGGCAAAAAGGCAAAGGACCATGTGGTCTGCCTGCTCAACTTCACGCCCCAGGTTCTGCACGACTATAAACTCGGGGTGCCTGCGGCAGGCTGGTACCAGGAGATCCTCTCCACGGATACCGCCGAGTTCGGCGGCAGCAATGTGTATAACCCGGATCGCAAACAGGCCATTGCCGAGCCCTTTGGCGAGGCTCCGTTCCATATCCTGGTCTCGGTCCCACCCCTTGGCGGCATCATGGTAAAACCGGTGTAAAAAGGAGAGCGTAGATGGGCTGTAACAACAGGCTGCCAACCGGCAGCGACAAGGTAAAGAAGGCCATCCGCTGGATGAGCGAAGAACTGCTCAACAATCCGCAGAAGAAACGGGACACTGCGATCAAGGACGCTGAGATCCGCTTTGATCTCTCCCCGACCGAATGTGAATTTCTCTCGAAAAACTTTGGCGACTCCGCCCCCTGATCCGCCTGTCGCCGCTCATCCCAACAATTCAAGCCACTGCCTGTAGCTGCCTGCCAGTTCCGGCCAGGAAAACCGGCTGGTCAGGCTGTGCGCCTCATGTGCCGCAAGCCTTCCCGCCTCCATGGCCGCCATCAGTGCCTGGGCAAAAGCAGCATCCTCGTAACGAAAGGCTGGGGCAAAAAGCTCCCGGTACGACAGGCGATCCGGCACCAAGGGTCGGCAGCCGCCGCGCACCGCCTCAAGCATTGCCATGCCGTAAAACTCGTGTCTGGCCGTGGAAACGACAATATCCCCCTGACAGAGCAACCTGCAATACTCCTGCCGGTCTGCCGCATAGCCGAAATGGACGATATGCTGAGCAAGCCTCTGGGCTGCCTGGACAAAGACCGGCGGTTGATTCCGAAAGGATTCGCCCAGCACGATCAGGCCAAAGGGGATCCCCTGCTCGGCAAGCCCGTATAAAGTATTGAAGAACAATTCCGGGTTTTTGTCGTGCTCCCAGCGGTGGTTCCAGACCAGGACCGGCGGTCTCCCCGTAAGCCTCTCGTCCGCGCACGAGTCAATCCTGCTAAAATCCAACCCCGGATGGAGGATGGTCGACTTGGCGCGGACCGCCTCCTCGTAGCCAGCCAAGGACATGTCCGGCATCTTTGCCAGAAGCTCCCTACAACCAGCCAGAAAAGAATCCAGATTATATTGCGAGTTAAAGGCTAGGCTGTCCGAAGCCAGGGCCGTGGTGAGATTGGTCAGACCGAAATGTACATCCCGCGCTTCAGATACCTGCACCGGATAGGCGAACTGGTTTTCGTGGAAGTAGGTCAGAAGCGGGATGGTGCGCAGATTGGGCGGCAATAGACCGCGCAGGGCAGCGACATCGACCAGGGAGGAGCAGAGAATACGGTCAAAGGTCTTGGCTTTGTAACACGGATCGGTGGCGAGAACCCCGGCGAAATGCGGGGCAGCAAGACGCATCCGCCATTTCCAGCTGTGGGCGGGCAAGGTCAATAAATCACAGGCATAGGGAAGATGGTGGATCAGGCCATCGAGAAACGCTTTGTGCGATCCGCCGTAATAGGGCTCAAGGACAAGGATGTTCATGGTCGCCCAACTCTGCTCAGGCCGTTTTTAATCATTCACAAAAACGCTCGATCGCTGAAACGTAAACGTTCAGCAGTGCCGTAGATGCGCGGAAGAGGCCTGCGAAGTGTGCTATTGCACATGAGCCAAGCCGATGACAAAGCAGATGCGGTGCTGCTGAACGTTTACGTTTTTTTAAGGTGCTGATAGGCCGCATTCAGCTCCTTCATCTTCTCTTCAGCCACCCGCCGAAACTCCTCGCCCAGATGCGCCACCTTATCCGGATGATACTGCATGCACAATTTGCGGTAAGCGCTTTTGATCTCCTCTGCTGACGCCCCCGGCTCCAGCCCGAGGATTTCATAGTACTGGGCCTCGCTCCTGCCTTGGCCGGGTAAGACACGACCATGGCTGCCGCCGACGTATTTGCTCCGGATGGCGTGATGGTCATAGGCGGTAATCCCGAGAAAATCGGCAATGGTCTGCACCATGGCCAGTTCCTGCGGGGAAACCTGGGCATTGGTGTACAGGACCTGATAGATAAGCTCCACCAGAATCAGCCTGGGCTCGTAAGCAAACTGGCTCTTGAACTCGGCCAGCATGGCTTCAAGGGAGGCCTGGGAGGCAAGGGCGTCTTGGATCAGATCGCGCACCCAGTACATCTGGCTCTGGTTGTAGCGCAGATGAACGCGAAAGAAATTCTCAATGGGGCCAAGCTCGGCCTTGGTCACAACCCCGTCCGCCTGGGCAATGCGGATCAGGATATTGATCAGCAGAAAGACAAACTGGTTGTGGCTTTCGGTCTGGGATCGCTCATAGCGAACCGCCATGCGCCGGATATACTGGGAAAACCCCCATATCCCGACAAAAACCATGAGGACCAAAAAAACTCCGGTAAAAAAGAGAAACCCCAGCACATCAAGGATGAGCGGCGCGCCGCCCATGGCGAACAGGATCAGGGCCACAACCAGGAAGAACCCGCCACATCCCGGCGGCTTACGCTGACGATACACGATCATGCCTCACCCTCGGCAAACAGGGCCTCGACAAACTCACCTGGCTCGAAATCCCGCAGGTCTTCCATCTGTTCCCCGATGCCGATGAAACGGATGGGTATATTGAACTCGTGGCAGATGTTGATCACAATGCCGCCCTTGGCAGTCCCGTCAAGCTTGGTCAGGGCCAGCCCGGTGACATCCACGGCCTCGTTGAACAGCCGCGCCTGGGAAATGGCGTTTTGGCCGGTGGTTGCATCGAGCACCAGCAGGATTTCATGGGGCGCGCCAGGAATCTTCTTATCCATGACCCGCTTGATCTTTTTCAGCTCTTCCATGAGATTGACCTTGGTGTGCAAGCGACCAGCCGTGTCCACCAGCACCACGTCAAAGTTGCGCGGCTTGGCATAGTCCAGGGCATCGAACACCACGGAGGATGGGTCGGCCCCGGCCTGCTGGGCCACAACCTCCACCCCGACCCGCTTGCCCCAGATCTGCAACTGTTCGCTGGCTGCGGCCCGGAAGGTATCGGCGGCCACCAGCAGCACCTTCTGCCCTGCCTGGGTGAACTTATGAGCCAGCTTGCCGATGGTCGTGGTCTTGCCCACCCCATTGACCCCCAGCACCATAACGACAAAGGGCCCCTGCGCTGGCAGGGCAAGATCCGCAGGCCGGTCCGCATTGCGCAGATAGCCAAGGATCATCTCCTTGAGTGCTTTCTTAAGGGCCTGCCCATCCGCCAATTCGTTTCGCCGCACCTGCTCACGGGTTTTCTCAAGCAGCTCCTGGGTGGTATTGGCGCCGATATCCGCCATGATCAAAATCTCTTCCAGATCATCGAGCAGCGCGGCGTCGATCTGCTTCTTGCCCAAAAAAAGCGCATCAATCTGGCGGACAAAGGTTTTCCGGGTTCGGGACAGGCCATCCTTGAGCCGCAGAAAGAAACTGCCCCCATTCTCCTCTTGCCCCGAGGTTTCCGCCGCGACAGGCGCAGTTGTCTCTGCTCCAGCTCCAGCGCCCTGCTCCGGCTGGATATCCTGCACACCGCCGAGTTTCTTCTTAAACCAACTCAACATTCTTTAACCCTCTCAAGGCGTCTTCGCCGTTATATTCTCTAACACTTCTACAATCCGGCTGATCACCCAGTTCGGGGTGGAGGCCCCGGCTGTTACCCCTACCCGGCCATAATTTGCCAGGGCCTGCGGCTCAAGATCCGTTTCCGACTCCACCATGAACACCGGACAGTCCAGGCTTTCGGCAATCTCTCCCAGCCGTTTGGTGTTGGCGCTGGTCTTCCCGCCCACCACCACCAACGCTTCAACCTCCTGACAGAGCTGGCGAACCTCCTCCTGCCGCTTATGAGTGGAATCGCAGATGGTATTGAACACCTCGCCCCCAGGATATTTTTGCAGGATCGCCTCCTTAAGCCGTTCAAAAAGATGCTCGTCCTGGGTGGTCTGGCTGACGATGATGTAGGGTCCGTCCAGCCGCAAGGCCGCGACATCCGGTTCGCTGTTCACCACCTGCCCGGTGTTATCGGCATAGCCCATGAGCCCTTCCACCTCGGCATGATCGCGGTCGCCGATGATCACCGTGGCAAAGCCCTCTTTCTTGTATCGGGCAATGATGGCCTGCACCTTGAGCACCCTGGGGCAGGTGGCATCCTCCACCCTAGCGCCGGTGGCCTCAAGCTTCTTTTTCTCCTCCGGGGGAATGCCGTGGGCCCGGATGATAATGGACCCGGTTGCCTGGGCCGGAATCTCGGTGAGAATCCTCACCCCCTGCTCCTCAAG